>VNIW01000060.1_pt1 | contig 77538 bp, 75 predicted proteins | sample 7248591 | NCBI WGS metagenome assembly VNIW01 (sample SAMN12251776, study PRJNA551026) | human skin metagenome | isolation source: skin samples from patients infected with Netherton Syndrome | host: Homo sapiens | place: France:Paris | reverse complement strand
CAAACTCTCCATAAAAAATTATGATGTTTGATTAGCTCATAAATACTAATTAAATCTTTGTAACGTTTCGTTACATTTTTGGAATTAACGTTGACATATTGTCATTCAGTTTTCAATGTTCAAATTTTTTACTTACATTTTATTATTGTATCGAAATAAACAATCTGTGTCAATATTTTTTGGCTCAATTGACTTTGTTTAAATCAACAATCAATATGTTATATTGTTTTGTTCTAAAGTTCAATAGTCAAAATTACACTTTCTTAACATCGTATTAAAATTGTTAAGAAGCAACATTGCTATCTGTCGTATTTTGACGACTTTTTAATAATATCAATTAAAGACATCTACGTCAATTATTAATATCAGTAATTTTTGTTTACTTTTTCTTAAGAAGAGTATTAATCTAACCAAAATGTATAATAGCTATTTTTTTACAACTTGCTAAATTTGATATTATCCTCTTTTTAGAGCTTACTGTTAGTTGAAAGTATTAAATACTCGCACAAATTGAGTCATGTATAAATTTTATTCGTTTATTACGTGACGCTGGTTAAATAATACGAAAATTCTTTGGTTAATCAAGCTTTTAAATGTAAAGTCACATATAAATACGCCTTATTTGGGCGAGACACTTGAGGGAAAAGACAGGGTCCCCAACAATAAAAATGTGAAGCGTATTTCAGCAAGCAAAGTAAGTCGAATTCCCAAGCAAAGAAAAACTGACTAAAATAGTTTTTCTAACAAAGCAAGCTTGGCTTGCTGAATCCGTCACCTATGCAAGCGAACCAATAATACAAGTATTATTAACAAAGAAGCCAGTAAATGAAGTTACAAAACCCTCATTTACTGGCTAAATTTCTAGGATATTAGTCCCAGCTGTTCTATCTTTGTTAAAAGTCATTTTAATTATATATAACAACTACTTATGTGATAAACACTGCTCAGTTATCAGTTTAACCATTGAAAGTATTCATCAAGCTATTTTGTCCGCCATATATAAATCTTATTGATTGGTTTCACTTTCTTTACATTCTTTACAAATGCCATAGATTTCCATTCTATGATGCGTAACATCAAAATCTGTCACATGCTGCGCTAACTGTTCTACCTCATCTAGTTGTGGATAATGAAAGTCAACGATTTTTCCACATTTTTCACAAATAACATGGTAATGGTTGTGTGTATTAAAATCAAAACGACTAGAAGCATCACCATATGTTAGCTCTTTAACTAGACCTATATTTTTAAACACTCTTAAATTATTATATATCGTTGCAACACTGATATTAGGAAAATCTGGTGAAAGTGCTTGGTAAATTTCATCGGCAGTTGGATGTGTATGTGAAGAAATTAGATAACGAATGATAGCTTGTCTTTGAGGTGTAATTCGCACACCTGCTTTTCTCAGCTCTGTAATTGATTCTTCCAATTCATGATCAATTGATTCTATATCTGCACTCATAATTTCACCATCTTTCTATTTAATAATAATTATTACTTAATATTAATATAACTTTATATAGTTAAAAATGTCAATTGTTTATCTCTTCTTCTAAGGTTAATACCCATTCTTAGCATTAACAGTATTCTCAATTAGTTTTCCATTATTGAGAAAATGATCTAAATTTCGTTCAAATATCTTTGTTGCATCTATTTTATTATTGTAATCATTGCCAGTAATGTGTGCAGTGATAGTTACATTATCTAAATCATATAATGGATGGTCAGCTGATAAAGGCTCATGTTCGAAAACGTCTAAATATGCGTGTCTTATCAAATTATTCTCCATTACCTCTAACAAATCATTTTCTTTTATTATGGTTCCTCTGCCAACATTAATAAATAATGCATTATCTTTCATATACTCAAAATGTTTCCGCTTCAATAAATGATATGTTTCTTCAGTTTCGGGAAGCGTATTTATAATAATGTCAGCTTTGTTTATTACATTATATAATTCTGTGATTACATAAATATCATCAAAGTAATCAACTAAACTATTTGATCGATTGATACCTATTATTTCAGGATTAAACGGTCTTAATAATTGTGCTGCTGCTTGCGCAATAGCACCTGTCCCTAGAAATAATATGGTTGAGCCACTAACTCTTTTACCAGTGATTGTAGAATCATATATATGATGGCGTTGATTATAATAAGATTTACGCATATTTTTATAATCATCCAAGATAAATGTAACAATATACTCGGCTAATTGTTTAGCTTGAACACCTCTTGTATTTGTCAGTTGAATGCCTCGTTGAAGTACATAGTTCAATGGAAGAGAATTAACCCCTGTTACATACCAAGCAATCCATTTTAAATTGGGACAGCTTTCTAAAAAGGACTGATCTACATGCCCATCATAGCCAATTAAGATGTCAATATTCTGTCGTTCCTCTTCTGGTATATCGGCTGCTTGTGCATAAAATTGAAATTCAATTTGTTGGTATTTATTAACTAAATGTTGCTCTAGTTTACCCAAGCGCTTCAATCCTACTACTTTCAACTTAATCACCCCAAAATATTTTTTAATTCAGCCATTTGATTTTTGACTTTAACCTTTTCAATAACATCTAATATGATACCTTGCTCATCAATAATAAACGTTGTTCTTACAATCCCCATACTTTCCTTTCCAAAAGATTTTTTTAACTGATAAACACCTACTTCTTTCGCAAGTTCATAGTCTTTATCTACGAGTAAATCAAAATTCAAATGATGTTTATTTATGAAATTACGGTGTTTTTGCTCACTATCTCCACTAATTCCAAATACTTGTATATCTAAATCATTAAAAAAAGCTAAATTGTCACGAAAATCACAAGCTTCTGTTGTACACGTTGGCGTATTATCTCTTGGGTAAAAATAAAGTACTGCCTTTTGACCTTTTAAATCTTTATTTGAAATGCTTACTCCATTCTGGTTTTTCAATGAAAAATGTGGGAAACGTTGTCCTTTTTCTAACATTTAATCACCTATTCTTTTTTTAGTTATTATTTATGATACGATATTAGTTGAAAATATTAAATTAAAAGAGGTTGATAGAACATGGAATTCACAGAAAGTGAACGACTTCAGAAGTTATCAAATGAATATATTTTAGGTGGCGTAAACTCACCTTCTCGTTCCTACAAAGCAGTAGGAGGTGGCGCGCCAGTTGTAATGAAAGAAGGTCATGGCGCATATTTGTATGATGTAGATGGCAATAAATTCATTGATTATCTTCAAGCCTATGGACCAATTATCACTGGACATGCACATCCACATATTACTGAAGCTATACAGGATCAAGCTGCAAAAGGCGTGCTTTATGGTACACCTACAGAATTAGAGATTGAATTTAGTAAAAAATTACGTGAAGCTATTCCATCTCTTGAAAAAATACGTTTCGTTAATTCTGGCACTGAAGCTGTGATGACGACAATTCGTGTCGCTCGTGCTTACACTAAACGAGATAAAATAATTAAGTTTGCCGGTTCTTATCACGGTCATTCTGATCTCGTTTTAGTTGCTGCAGGAAGTGGCCCTTCTCAACTAGGTTCTCCTGATTCTGCTGGAGTGCCAGAGAGTGTTGCAAAAGAAGTTATAACCGTGCCTTTTAATGACATTGATTCATATAAAGAAGCAATGTCGCATTGGGGTGATCAAATCGCTGCTGTATTAGTCGAACCAATTGTGGGTAATTTTGGTATGGTTGAACCGCAACCTGGCTTTTTAGAAGAAGTGAATAAAATCACACATGATTATGGAGCTTTAGTTATCTATGATGAGGTTATTACAGCATTTCGCTTCCATTATGGAGCCGCACAAGATTTACTTAACGTATATCCCGATTTAACTGCATTTGGTAAAATCATTGGTGGTGGGTTACCGATTGGAGGATACGGTGGTCGACAAGACATTATGGAACACGTCGCACCATTAGGACCGGCTTACCAAGCAGGTACAATGGCAGGGAATCCTTTATCAATGCGTGCAGGCATTGCTCTATTGGAAGTTCTAGAACAAGATGGTGTTTATGATAGACTTGATCGTCTAGGTAAACGCTTAGAAGATGGCTTATTAAAACTCATCGATAAGCACGGTATCACAGCTACTATTAATCGTGTTTATGGTTCACTAACACTATATTTTACGAACGAAAAAATAACGCATTATGAGCAAGTTGAAAGATCAGATGGTGAAGCATTTGGTAAATTCTTCAAATTAATGCTTAATCAAGGTATTAATTTAGCTCCATCTAAATTTGAAGCATGGTTCCTAACTACTGAACATACTGAAGAAGATATTGACAAGACATTAGAAGCAGCTGATTATGCCTTTAGTCAAATGAAATAAACTTGAAAATTAATCCTCGTCAGTGTATAACATATATAACTCATATTTAATATATAAAAATAAAGGAGTATGACCTTTGAAGCTAGGAGCCCGTATCTTAAAGACAGGTATTGCCATAATACTTGCCCTATTCATCACTTCTTTTTTACCTAATGACGTTGGATTTAAATCTGTCGCTGGTATCAGTGCAGTTGTTGCAATGCAACCCAATATCCATCGTTCTGTTAAGACAATTTCTGAGCAAGCTATGGGAAACTTTATTGGTGCATTGCTGGCAGTCATAGTGGTAGTAGTTTTTGGTAAAAATATTGTTATTATGGGCATTACCGTTATCTTATTAATCGCTATTTTATATAAAATCAACTTGGCACACGTTGCTACACTTGCAAGTGTGACTGCCTTAATTATCATGGGACAACATACTGGTTCATTTTATGTGGCAGCTACTTTTAGATTTATATTAGTAATGATAGGTGTGTTAAGTGCATCAATAGTAAATCTTATTTTCTTACCACCAAAATTCGAAACTAAAATTTATCATTATTCCGTAAAATTAACATCTGACATTTTTGTATGGTTTAGATTGGTACTAAATGACACTTCAGATTATCATCAAATTAAACAAGATAATGATCAAATAAAAACACGCTTAAATAGACTTGAACAAATATATGATTATTATAATGAAGAACGACCACTTACAAAAAAACATGTATTTCAACAGAATAGAAAGAAAATCCTTTTCAAGGAAGTGGTTAGTACCACACGACAAGCGTATGAAGTGTTAAACCGAATGACACGGTATCAAAATGATTTGCATAATTTAAATTATAATTTAATCTTTCAAATTAAACTTGAAATTGATGCATTAATTGAATATCACGAACAAATTTTGCGTAGTTTATCGAAAAAGGCACGCTATAATATTGAGCATGTTGAAAATAATATTATTAATCCTCAAAAGAAAGATTTAATGCTCGCATTTCAACAGGAATTAATTCAAAACCCCTATCAAACAAAATATTCTTATTCTAATTTAATGCAGATTATCGCTGCGATTGAAGAGTATCGATATCATTTAGAGCATCTAGATCGTCTCAGATTAAGCTATTTTACGTATCATCGTACTGATGCGGATATTGACATAGTTGATGAAGACTTTGATGTATAAATGAAGATACGCTTTAACAATATAAATTAAGCATTTTAAAATTTATTTAGTAAGGTTTTAACTATTTAAATATTTTCTATTCAAAGAAAATGGCAATTTCTATTACAAATGTAGAAATTGCCATTTTTATTATCAACACATTATTTTTTAATTTTTACAGATCTTGAATGCTATATAAATGTTCATATGCACCTTGTCTTGCTATTAATTCTTGATGCGTACCAGTTTCTATAATTTCACCATTTTGTAATACAACGATTTTATCGGCATGTGTAATCGTTGATAAACGATGTGCCACGATCAATGTTGTACGATCTTTACTTAAAACATCAAGTGCGTCTTGTATAATAGCCTCGCTTTCAAGATCTAGTGCGCTCGTTGCTTCATCTAAGATTAATATTGGTGGATTATTTAAAAATATGCGTCCAATTGATAAGCGTTGCTTTTGCCCGCCGGATAGTTTAACACCGCGCTCACCAACCTCAGTGTCATATCCTTGTGGTAATTTAGAAATGAAATCATGTGCATTAGCCATTTTTGCAGCTTCAATAATTTCTGCTTCAGTAGCATCTGGACGCCCTAATAATATATTTTCACGTACTGAATCGGAAAATAGTATATTATCTTGCTGTACTAAACCAATTTGATTTCTTAAACTTCCCGTCAAAAAGTCCTTAACATTATGCCCATCTATAGTGATTTCGCCACCAGTGACATCATAAAATCTGGGAATTAAATTAATTAATGTAGATTTACCACCACCACTCATACCAACAAAAGCAACTGTTTCTCCGCGGTTAATGGACAAATTAATATCTTTTAATACCAAAGATTCATTGTCATTATATTTAAAACTTACATGTCTTAAATCAATATGCCCCTGTTTAATTTCAATTGGCTGAGCACCTCGGCCATTTTTAATATCATAATCTTCATCTATAAGTTGAAACACTCGGTCCATTGAAGCAAAACTTTGAGTTAGCGTGGTAAATGATGATACCAAACGACGTAAAGGTCCAAATAATTGTTCTAAGTAACCAACAAACGCTGCTAGTGTTCCTACTGTAATTGAACCATTAATAACTAGATAGGAACCTACACCAATCACTATGATAGGTCCCAAATCTGTGACGGTATTAATCGCTGCAAAAGAATAAGCATTCCATGACGTGTGTTTGAACGCTTTTTGTAAAAAATGAGTATTCTTTTTGTCAAAATTTTTCGCCTCATTATCTTCAATTGCAAAACTTTTTATCACTGACATGCCTTGTACACGTTCATGTAGAAAGCCTTGTACTTCTGCAAGCGCTTGTGATCGTACACGTGTTAAAGAACGCAATTTACCGAAGAAAAAGTAAACTGTCAAAATATAGAACGGAAATATCAAAATGGCTGCTAATGTTAATTTAACATCTAAAAAGAACATAATTGATAACGCAATAATAATCGTAATACAATCTAGCCAAATATTCATTAGTCCTGTTAAAATAAAATCCTTGGTTTGTTCTACATCATTAATAACCCTTGAAATAACTTGACCCACTTGATTATTTGCATAAAATCGTGCGCTTAATGCCTGTAAATGATTGTATAATTGTTTTCTAATGTCATATAGAATCTTATTACTGGTCCACTGTGCTAAATATTGTCTTAAATATTCAATAGGTGGTCGCATAATAAGAAAAATAAAGAGTGCTATACCAATGGCAACACTTAGATGCATAACCTTTTGATGTGCTGTTAATGAATGATTATTAATCACACCATCAATCGCATATTTGATTAACAGCGGTATTAACATTGGTATACCAAATTTTATTATTCCAATGACAATCGTTGCAAATATACGATATTTATATGGCTTAACAAAATTTAAATATCGTCTAATCATAAGAATAACCCCCAACTTCCTTAAGTACCTAACTTACCTTTACCCTAACGCTAAAATTAGCATGAAATACAACAGAGGTTGATATGGCATCGCAAGATAAAAATCAAGCTTTGCATTCAACCTCTGGCATGCAATATAATACACTTCATTGTGCTGTTTAAAACTTAAATGTCAATTTATTATTGAAGGCTTGAAAGTATTAAGCTTTTGTCATTGAATACTATAACCAATTTATTTTGGAATTACACATAATTTGCTTAATAATCTCGTACCTTTTTATAGCGTTGTTTCCAAACTTTTATAAAATCAGGTGCAAATGGCCCTTTCTTTTGCTCTATCCATTGCTGTAATATATCAACATTTCGGCGCAAAATCATATCGATATCATGTGGATAATTCATTTGATTCATATGTTGTTCATATTCATCTTCATCTAATAAATGATATTTCCCATTAGGATAAACTTTAATATCTAAATCATAATCGATATATTTAAGTGCTTCTTCATCACAAACAAAAGGTGATGATAAATTACAATAATAATAGATTCCATCCTCTCTAAACATACAAATAACATTGAACCAATATTCTGAATGGAAGTAAACAATAGCTGGTTCTCTCGTTATCCAAGTTCGACCATCACTTTCAGTAACGAGCGTGTGATCATTACCTCCAATAATGACATGGTCGGTTCCCTTGAGGATTGTCGTTTCTGACCAAACGCGATGAATATTGCCATCGTGTTTATAGCTTTGTATTTTTATTGTTTCTCCTTCTTTAGGTATGGATTCTTTAACCATACTCCACACCACCTTTTCATATTTTGCACTTTTGATTATATCATATTTTAAAAATTTAACTTAAGCTTTAACTGTCTTTTTTCAGCTATTCGTACTATTAAGTTTCTCCAATTATAAAGTCATAAATCTTTGACATTGATACTGGAAATGTATAATCATCACGGTTAGATAAATCTAACCACGTCATATATTTTGGAAGCTGAACCGCCGTTAAATTAACATCATGAACTACACTATAAACCTGTATATTCCATGTTAAATGTGTAAACTGATGTTTTAGTTGATAAATAGGCTCACCTGTAGCGGTGATAGACATACCAAGACGATTTGTTAGTTCTTGTTCCGCGTTATCAGCGTCAACCATTGGAAATTGCCACATACCGTTAAGTAGCTTCTCTTGACGTTTTTCTATAAGATAGTCTCCATGCTGATTACGAATTAAAAATACTTTTAGATTTATTATTTTCTTTTTTTTATTTTTGCTTTTTACTGGTAGATCTTGAATCGTACCTTGCTCAAAAGCTTCACAATGTGATTGTATAGGACAAAATAAGCATAATGGATTTTTAGGCGTACAAATAAGTGCACCCAGTTCCATCATTGCCTGATTAAATGTACCAGCATGCTCTTGTACATATGGTTCTAATTGGTTTTCATATGCTTTTCTAGTAGATTGTAGTTTAATATCACTATAATCATTATTAATTCTTGACCACACTCTAAAAACATTACCATCAACCGTAGGCAATGGATGATTAAAAGCGATACTCATCACTGCAGCTTTAGTATAAGGACCTACACCCTTCAACTTTTCAAAATGTTCAGGTTGTGATGGCACAATCCCTCGATACACTTGATGGACTTCTTTAATTGCAGAATGGAAATTTCGTGCTCGACTATAATAACCTAGCCCCTCCCAATATTTTAAAACCTCATCTTCATGCGCATCACTTAATTCTTTAATTGTTGGAAAGCGTTGTATAAAGCGATGATAATAATCTATTACCGTTTTCACTTGTGTTTGCTGTAACATAACTTCGCTCAACCAAATATAATATGGATCTGCAGTTTCTCTCCAAGGCAGTTCGCGTTGATTTTTATTAAACCAATCCTCTAAATGACGCTTAAATGTTCTTTCTCTATACAATGACATATACTCCTCTTGCATATTTTTTATTGCTCTACTCATTTAAATTAACTATAATGTAACTTCATTTCGTTATTCCAATTTTTAGATTATAATAAAATATAAATACCAAAGAAAAGAGTGAATGATATGGATACTGCCACACATATAGCTATCGGTGTTGGTTTGACTGCATTAGCTACACAAGATCCAGCAATGGCAGACACGTTTGCCGCTACTGCCACTACGATTATAGCCGGATCTTTAATACCAGATAGTGACACGGTGTTAAAGCTTAAAAGTAATTCCGCCTACATAACACATCATAGAGGCATCACACATTCTATCCCTTTTACAATTTTATGGCCAATCCTTATAACATTTATCATATTTGTTATCTTCAAACAAACAAATCCACTGCATGTATGGATGTGGGCACAATTAGCTGTCTTTTTACATGTCTTTGTAGATATATTTAACTCTTACGGTACACAAGCGTTACGCCCTATTACCAACAAATGGATACAATTAGGTGTTATTAACACATTCGACCCGATTATTTTCATCATTTTAGTTATAGGCATTATATTATGGATTATTGGAATACATCCTTATGCTATTTTTATTCCAATATTGTTCTTGTTAATTGGCTATTATATGATTCGTTTTAAAATGCAGTCAATCATCACTGAACAGGCTCTTAATCAAATTAGATCTAAACAGCACCCAGTAAAAATATTTGTTATTCCTACTTTAAAGTTTTTTGAATGGCGAGTAGCTATTCAAACAGAAACACATGATTATGTTGGGAGAGCTTATGGCAGAAATGTCGTATTTAGCGATAAAGTAGAGCGCCAACAATTCAAACCTGGAACTTTATTATGGCAAATAAAAGGCAATCCTGAAATACGTACATTTTTAAATTTTTCTTCGATTTATCGTTGGCAGATACGTCGCTTGGATGATGACACGACTGAGATACGACTCATTGATTTAAGATATTTAAATAATGACCACTACTCATTTGCTGCTATAGCGCATGTCAATAATCAACAGAAAATTGATTATTCTTATATCGGTTGGGTGTTTTCTGAAGAAAAATTACAGAAAAAACTATATTCATAATTTAAAAATGAAAGCCAATTGAAGTGTTAACTTTGTCACTATAGACGACACATCAAATTGGCTTTTTTATTATTTATGCGTTGCTAGCAAATGGTTAGTCTTTATTATTTTCATTATTAATCTTCGTCATGGGATAATGTTGATATTTTGTTTGTGCCATGTGACGGTGATACCAATAACTTAAAGTAAATATTAATACCAAAAATAATATAAAATAGATATGATATGGTAAATTACTTAAACTGGTAATTCCAAAAATAACGGATGTACTTACTCCATCAACTAAATAATATAGTGGGTTGAGCATTAGAATATGACCAAATATCGATAAAGTCGTTTTAGGTATGTATAAAATAGGAACCATAAAACAACTTAACAGTACACCTATCCAGTAGATCTTCATTACCAACTTTTGATACATAATACTTAATAAACCTAATAATTCAGCGATTAATATGATATTTAGACACCCTATTAACAAATAAAATATTAGTGCCCAAACTGATAATTCAATGTTCAAAGGTAAAAAAATGATTAAAATTAAGAACAGTAAAAATCCGACTAAAGTTCCCGCTAATCCATTCAATATTGTTGTCACAATAGGTGATAAACTAAATGATTTAGTAACCCAATAATCATTTTTATAATCCTTGAATGCTTTATATGTAGTATAAGTAAATACTATAAAATATAAGGCTGATGCTAATCTATAATACCATCGTATTCGAACAAGTTCTTCAATTGCCATCATTTTCATCCAACCTGCACTTGCTAGTATCATTATAATACCTGTAAGTAGCAAGAGCGCAAATCCTTTCCAACTTTCCAATAAACGTTTTATTGAATATTGGCAAAGTCGAGGAATATTTTTAATATAAATTATCCAATTATCTATCATTTTTTCACCTACAATTCAATAAATATCCATTTATTTTCTTTCATATCTGCAATTAAATAGCCACCATACGTCTTTGTTATCCAAATGTCTTTTGAAATATTAAATTCTTTCTTTAACTCATCTTTTTTAACTATTGGGAAGACAAATCCTTTAAGTTTATCGGTATCATTAAATAGCATTTCAATGGGTTGTTCAGTTATATCTACTACAAATCGATTTTCTTTGTCAGGAACCAAAGTTTTCTTCACTGTTTTATGTGATTTGTTTAAATGGCTATTGAAATAATCAACAAAATTGCCATAATTTGATTTCATGTATTTTGACATGGTTGTAAATTTATGTTCCTCATATAATGCAGCAGGATTAAAATATTCTAATTTATTTTTAGCAACATAATAATTCTTGTTATCAACTTTTACCCGATAATTTTTCGAATTTTCTCCAATAATTGTTAATAAGCTATATTTAGGTGCTGTTAATTCATTATTACCATGCAAATGAATTTTCCCATTCAGTGCTAATCCATATGCCAGCTTTTCTTCATATGGATCCACATTTTGGTTTTGAATTTTTGACTGACTAAGATTATTTGATAGTTGAATATTGCCAGTATTAGTAAATATTAATGCAAACATAACTACCATTCCCAATACTAAGCTTATAAGTATTGTCCAAAACTTCACTATGTATACTGGTGCTTGTGCATGTTTATAACGTTCAACACGTTTAAAATTGTAGGTCATTTCTGGAATTTGTGCTCGACTTTTTTTCCAATCGATATCAAAGTTTTCTATAGCTACTTCATCCTCTAATGATAGTCGATCACGTTCATGTTCCCGAAATTTAGGAATAACTTGATTAATTGAGCCTTCCATTCGCAGTTGTCCATGTGATATCCATGCAACATAATTACTAACCTGAATCACTTTATCGATGTCATCATCAATAATAATCATTGTTAAGTTATTATCAACATAATCATTTGATAATTCTATAGCTTTTGCTAAATATGTTTCCGGTATATTCTCAATAATATGATTTAGAATAATGATTTCTGCTGCTGAAGCTCTAGCAATACTAACGATAAGTTGTGCATATTCAGCATGGGTTAATGTAAATACAGGTTGCTGCTGCTTTGTATCAAGGTGCGCATACTTTATAATTTGTGATACTTTATGGTCGCTTACCTCATAGGGGAAAAGTTTTACAATTGTATTAACATAATTAAAAACTGTTGCTTGTATTAAATGCTTATCTTTGATATCTCCAAAATAAAGCGTACCTGAACATATTACTTTTCCTTTGTCTGGTTTAACATCTCCAGCTAATATTCTTCCTATAAGCGATTTAGAAGATCCTGGCTCACCTATAATTGCTAGTGATTCGCCTTGATATAAATGCAACGAAATTTTATTTAAATTAATATCATTGGCTTCATATTGATATGGGTTAAACCAACGCTTTGCTTTTTTATTTCTAAAATAATGTGTAATATTAAGCATCTTCAATACAATTGAACTACTCATTTAATTCATCCTTCTATAATTTTAATAAGGCTAACGGCAAACCTTCTTCCGATTCAGCACTATTGATTCGAAATCCCCATGCAAATACACCTTTTAGCCGTTCAACTTTAAAAAACATACCACTACCATCATTTAATGGGTAAATTTTACCAATTTCTATTTTAGTGGAATCAATAAGATAACTCTCTGCGATAATCACTTTTGTTTGATACACATCGTATTCATTCATGATGCCGTTCATTTCAGCTTTTCGCATTTTTTCTTTATATAGTTGTATTTCATGTCTTAATTCTTGTTCTGACATTTCACTCATTTGTTTATTCATCAGAAATACCGCTTTCTTCTAAAGTTACTTTGATTTTATCATAATTATAACCTTTTCTCATAAGGGCTTCTATGGTTTTCATGACAAGCTGTTGTCCGTTGTAATTTTTTTGTTTTTTATTATAAACTTTTTCTAAATCTCGTTGCAATAATGCAGCTTCCACACTTTCATCTTGTTGAAAATCTAATTCTTGCAATACTTGCTTAATCGTTTCAATTGTATAACCTTTTTGTATTAGTGCTTGAGACACTTTCTGTTTAACTTTTGCTATAGGACCTTTTTTACTTTTCATCAATTTGTGTCCTACTTTTAAAATATCTTCAAAGGGTTGTTCTACCTCATAGCGCTGCGTAAAACGTTCTATAATCTCCTCTTCAATTCCAACTTGATATAGCTTTTGTTTAAATACTTCTGGCCCCTTATCAGTTGTCCGAATCATCGTATTTTTTAAACTTTCCGCATAATCTTCATGATTAATAAACTTTTCTTTGTAGCAATAATCAATGATTTGATCTATAGCCGTTTCATTGATATCACTTTTAACTAGCTGCTGTCTCACTTCCTTTTCAGTACGTTTTTTAAATGATAAATAGTGCAGTGCAATATGAATTCCAAAGCGATAATGATCGTATTTTTGTATTTCTTCCATTTGTTTAGCATCAATCATTTGATTTTTTTTAAGATTAAATTTAACAAGTGTATCCATATCAATGCCCATTTCAAATACACCATCTAAATATAAATTGAACCGCTCTTTATTCTTCCTCTGCACTTCAATTTTAGTAACTTTTGGCATTGTATCCCTCCAAATGATTAATTTAACTATTCGCATATTCTAACATCTATATTTTATTACACAGAACAAGTTTATGTAACTATAATCTCTTAAAATCTTTGCCTAATCATCATCAATGCAAAGCCAGGCTGGACATCATCCATAAAACAAAAGCACAAAGACGATTTTTAATTTCAGATCGTCTTTGTGCTTCTTTTATAATTAATGCTATATGGGCACTTCAATTTTAACCTGTTACATTTTGTCCGAATCTGGCTTGTAACTTAATACTGATTTAGCTGTGTTAATGCTTCTTGATATTGATTGTTAGAAATAAAATCCTGTTGTTTCATTTTTTCAAGGTTTATTTTAACTCTGTTTTTAAAATTCGTAGACATATCATTAATATCATATACACTTGGTGCATTGACTTTACTTGCTAAAATAGCACTTTGTAATACTGTTATATGTGGCAAATTGTTATTGTTTACGTTTGTAGTTACTCCAAAGTAATGATTAGCTGCGCCTTCTATTGTATATTGGTCGCTACCAAAATAAATATTATTCAAATAAAAACTTAGTATTTGATTCTTACTATATTGTTTTTCAACTTTATGCGCAACAAACAATTCTTTAATTTTACGTGTAAACGAGCGTTCATTATCGTAATAATAGTTTTTGACTGTTTGCTGCGTAATTGTGCTTCCACCTTGCACATCCCGTTCTCCAATCGTCGAGAATAAAGCTCTTACTGTACCTTTAATATCAAAACCATGATGTTTATAGAAACGCTCATCTTCCATAGAAATAAATGCACCTCGAACATATTCTGGCATATGTTGCGCAGAGACAAAATTACTTTTCTTTTCTATCGACTGTAAATCATCTACGTTTGCTCTAGAGGATAAGAAAAACATTAGTCCTAAAAATAAAATAATGATGATGATTAAGAAGATAAACAATCGTAAAAAAAGTCGTTTACTTTTTTTCTTTTTAGGTGGTTTGCCCACAGGTTGATAATACGTATTAAAATGTGGTTCATTTTGACGTTGATTATAATCCCTGGGGGCATTGGCATATTTTTCACTTCTTTTCATGCACTAGCTCCCTTTCTAAACTCACTTGTTACTGTGAGTTTACCAGTAGTTGGCAATATAAGCTATACTATTAGTGAAAAATCAGTCCCAAGGTGGAGCGTTCTTATCATTAAAAACAAAAAAAGCATTTAAATTAAAAGCCAAGTGAATGACTTCTAAATTTAAATGCAAATGAACAGTCAAATGTTCTGAAGACTTATACTTATATTTAAAATGCTGATTATCTTCAACTTACAAGCTTAATCTTCTAATAGTTTAACAATTTCTCTATTAAAATCGTCTAAGTCATCTGGTGTACGACTTGTAACAATATTTTTGTCAACGACTACAGATTCATCAACAACATTTGCGCCTGCATTTGACAAATCTTTACGCACATTTAAAACAGCTGTTACAGTTCGACCTTTTAAATCGTCAGTATCAATTAAAATCTGTGGTCCATGACAAATTGCGAATGCTGGAACATCATTTTTAGTAAAGTATTTTGCGAATGTACCATAACGGCCTTCTGTGTCACCACGTAAATAATCTGGTGAGAATCCTCCAGGAATTAATAACGCATCATAATCTTCTGGATTGGCATCTGCAATGCTCACATCCACTGCGATTTTTTCCCCATGTTTACCTACAACTTCACTATTCGCTGTATCGCTAATAATAACAGTTTTAAATCCTGCATTTTCAATAGCTTCTTTAGGACTTGTAAGCTCTATATCCTCAAATTCATTGGTAACTATAATTGCTACTTTCTTAGTCATAAAATAAATCACCTTTCTATCTAAATTATTATATTTAGTATATAGACAAGTTGATTCATAATTAAACATCGTCATTTTGATTTAAAAGAACTTGATAATTCAAATCATTCACCTTTGTGATGCACTTGCGGTATAAACTTAAATCTACACATCTAACTTTTAATGCCCGACTTGTTTAACCTTTTCTTCTAATTGATCTAAGAGCCCAATCCATTCATCGATATCTCTTATACTTACGTCGTTTGGATCTACGTGATCAATATCATCAATGAATTTAGACAAACGTTTTTTAATTTGGTCAATGGTTTTTTGTTCATTCATTTGTCATGAAATCTCCTTTAAATTGTTTTAATAATGATATTATTATCCTAACAGAATTTGACAAAAAGCGATATAATCTTAATAATGTTTACTGTACTTTCAAGCACATAGTAAAGAATTCACTTTAGGAGTAATAGTCATGATAACAACAAATAAACAACCTATTTCAATCCAAAATGATCCCTGGGAAACTTATAACGATATTGAATCATATGGCCACTTAGCGCTTAGTAATATTGAATTTACAACAACAAATCTATGCAATATGCGATGTAGCCATTGCGCTGTAGGTTATACATTACAAACGAAAGATTCCGAATCATTGCCGATGGATTTGATTTATCGCCGTTTAGATGAAATCCCTCATCTTCGCACTATGTCCATCACAGGCGGCGAACCTATGTTTTCTAAAAAATCAATTAAAAATGTAGTAAAGCCATTACTCAAATATGCATATGATCGTGGCATCTATACTCAAATGAATTCAAATTTAACTTTGCCACAAGACCGTTACTTAGAAGTTGCCGAATACATTGATGTCATGCACATTTCTCACAATTGGGGAACAATTCAGGAATTTACAGATGTCGGCTTTGGTGCAATGGTAAAACAACCACCTTTAAAAGCAAAGTTAAAACTTTATGAGCAGATGCTTGACAATGCTCGTACACTGTCTGAACAAGGTATGTTTGTTTCGGCAGAGACAATGTTAAATCAAAGTACATTGCCGTATTTAAATAAAATACATAATGAAATCGTGACGGAAATGAAATGTCAACGTCATGAAGTTCATCCAATGTATCCTTCCGACTTTGCTAGTCAACTAAATGTGTTATCTTTAGCAGAAATGAAACAAGCTATCAATTATTTATTAGATATCCGTCATGATGATGTATGGATGTTATTTGGTACTTTGCCAATTTATCCTTGTATCAATGACGAAGATGATCAACTACTTCTCGACCGATTACGAAATGCTAAAAACGTAACTATGCGAAATGATCCTGATGGTCGAAGTCGTTTAAATGTCAATGTTTTTACTGGCAATGTCATCGTGACAGACTTTGGTGATGAAAATGGTACAATATCTAATATTAAAAATGATAAGTTAGTAGATGTCTTTGATAAATGGTTAGACAGTGAATTAGCAAAATCTTTAAATTGTCATTGTGAAGCTTTTAACTGTTTAGGGCCTAATGTTTTAGTGAAAAATATGTATTATCCAAATACTGATTTTAGAAAAAATGAAATTGCTATGCACAGTCAAAATATTTATAGCTAAAATATACAAAAGCCTGGAATAACTTTTGTGGAAAAATTAGGGGGCGGGTCAGAATTCATGATGAATTCGTAGTCCCGCCCCGGCAAGGTTGACTAGGATTGAATAAAGATTGGTATAAGCGTATTTTCAATCCAGTCTGCTACTGCCAATACATATAGTTCATAGACCAAAACATACTTATGTCCCAAACTCTTCTCTGTATGCAATACTTTCTACGATTGACTCGCCTACTTAGGAAACAACTTTAGCCATCCCAACTTGCTTTGAATTCCTTTGGTGTTTCAATTTTAATTTGATATATTGATGACCCAAACTGTTATTTACTCTTCAATATTTTGTACGTCAGATAAAAAGTTAATCGTTCTTTTACTTTCCTCTCGTCGATCTTTGCGACGTTTTACGCGTTGTGGTGCTGTTTCATGAAACCATTTTTCAACACGTGTTTCAGGATAGACTTGCGGCACTTTAATCGGCTTCCCATTGTCATCTAAGGCAACAAACGTAAGAAAACTTAACGCTGCTAAATGCCGTTCATTATGCAATACATCATCAATAATAATTTGCACACAAACCTCCATAGAACTGTGCCCAGCATAGGTTACCATTGCTTCGTATGAAGTAATATCACCCGTTTTAATTGGGCGTAAAAAGTCGACAGAATCTGTCGAAGCAGTGACTACTTGTGCATGACTGTGTTTCATTGCCGTTATAGCTGCTATTTCATCAATATTTGCCATCAATGATCCACCAAAAAGCGTATGTAAATGATTTGTGTCTTGCGGAAAGACTTGTTTTGAGTTAACGCTTTTTGATTCAGACATTGATTTTCTTTCTGGTTGTTCACTCATGCTAACAATCCCCTTTTGTATTTAATAAGTAGACTATGCCCAATTACCATTTTTAAAGACCAGCTCTTTACTACCGTCTTCTAAAATACCATAAATGGTTAAGTCAGAACTTCCGATCATAAAATCAACATGGACGTTAGAATCGTTTAAGCCATGCGCTATTTGTTCATCTGTAGACATTTCCGTACCACCCTTAAGATTAAATGCATACGCCGAACCAATCGCTAAATGACAAGAAGCATTCTCGTCAAATAATGTATTATAGAAAATCGTATTGCGATTAGAAATTGGAGAATCATCTGGAACTAATGCTACTTCCCCTAGTCGTTTTGATCCTTCATCGGTATTTATTAAGTCGCGGAGTACGTCCTCACCTTGTTCAGCTTTTATATCAACAATGACGCCTTCTTTAAATGTTAAAGTAAAGTTATCAATAATCGTACCATTATAGCTCAACGGTAATTTATTAGTAACATAGCCATTCACTCTATTACGATCAGGTGCCGTAAACACCTCTTCTGTAGGTATATTGGCTATAAAAGCTTGTCCATTACCATTGACATAGCTGGTAGCATCTTCCCAAATATGTCCATTTGGAAGCCCGACTTCTAGGTCTGTACCTTTAGAAATATAGTGTAACGCTTTGTATTGTTTACGCTGTAATTTATCTGCATGGACACTTAAATTTTTCACATGTTCCTGCCAATTTTTAATAGGATCATTGCCGTCTATGCGAACAATATCAAAGACTTCATCAATAAATTTATTGTAGGCCTCTTCTATGCTTAAATCTGGATATACGCGATGCGCCCATGCTTTAGAAGGAAATGCTGCTACCACCCATGGAAATTGATTTTTTTGACTTGCTTCCATGTAACCTTTAAACGCTTTACTATATTCTATTTGATTTGCTTTTAATTTGTCAGAGTCAATCCCATTTAACAAATCTGGGTCTCCCGAAAGTAAGGCTAGATTTGCTGCTCCGCGTTGTACATAATCCATTCTTTCGTCCACATCATAAGCTTTTAATTCTGTATTTTTAAAATAATCTACAGACTCATGCTCAAATTTAAGTCTGGTTAATGTTGGATCTGTGTATACAACTCGCACATCTGATGCACCTAATAAATATGCTTCTTCAACTATCAAATGTGTTAACTCTAACGCTTCAACTGATGAGCGAATAAAAACGGGTTGTTGTGGTTGAATATTCATACCAACTTTTACTATTAATTGGGCATATTGTCGTAATTTTTGTTGATAATTACTCACGTTGTATTCCTCCTAGTTATGACGTAAATTACCTAATTCGTCTGCAATAGCTGTAACTTCGCTCGGTGAAAATGTGTCTTTCGACATTACAAAGCGATGCATATCTGCTATATCATCTTGATTTGCATTTTTAAATTTTTCAGGATTAATTAATGCAGGGTTCACTATATTGAGTTTATTTCTTATTTCTTCAATCATAACCTCATTTGGCTTCGACACTTCATTCACCTCTTTATGATTAATATTCTTTTAAAATATCACATTTTCAAAAACTTTTATAGGAATTAGCCAATTTATACTTTTTTATTGTTTCAATTACCGATAAAATGGGCATATAGAGAATATGCTTGGAGGAATTCAAATGATAGAGGTAGCATTTGTATGTCTCGGAAATATTTGTCGGTCACCTATGGCTGAAGCAATCATGAGACAACGGTTAAAAGATAGAGACATATCTGGTATCACAGTTCATTCTAGAGGTACTGGAAAATGGAATCTTGGTGAGCCCCCACATGAAGGGACACAAAAGATTTTGACACAACATCATATTCCATTTGATGGTATGATTAGTGAATTATTTGAACCTCATGATGACTTTGATTATATTATTGCGATGGATCAGAGTAATGTTGATAATATTAAACAAATCAACCCAAATATCAAAGGACAATTGTTCAAACTATTAGATTTTAGTAACATGAAAGAGACAGATGTACCTGATCCATATTATACAAATAATTTCGAAGGCGTGTATGACATGGTACAATCATCTTGTGATAATTTAATTAACTACATCATTAAAGATGCAAACTTGAAAGAGAGGTAATTCCTAATGGAAAACAAATTTATTCCTGGTATTTTAATTGGCGCTATCGTTGGTGGTGCTGCAACACTAGCTGACAAATCAACACGTCAATCATTAGCTCAATCAATCAAAGATTTAAAAGAAGGTAATCGTTCACGCAAACCTTCTAAGTTTAATACTATTAAAGATGAAATATTATATTGGAAAGACACAATTGATGAGATTCGTCGTAATAATCCTGAATTAGAAAAATCAATTATGGATGCTAAAGATACCCTTGTAGATCGCAAAAATAAACGTCTTGGTAAGTAATAATTGGCTTTCTATGTGACTGATGTGTTTTAACTTGATGATAGAATTTGCATGGTCACATTAGACAACTACAATGAAATTTGTGCCATATATCTTACACTAATTGAAGACTTAAAGGGGCGGGAAATCAAAGTCGAGATGACTTTTGTCCCGCTCTCTTATTTATAATTATAATTAACGTCTTTACAAAAAGGAGTTTGTCATGGCAAAAAAAGAGAAATCGAGTTCAAACTATCTTAATTCGATTAAAGAGATGCAAGATAAGCATGAACATAAAAGCGATAAAATTAATGTTGATCGTACATACGTAGAACCACAAGAATTCCAATCGAAAGACCCTAAAAAAAGCAATCAAGTATTATTTGTTTCAAGACTTAATAAACCTGCAAAATATACTAAAAAACCAAATTTTATTTCTTATCTTATCTATCGTATAGGTAAAGATGATGCTTCTGGCTTAGCAGCACAGATGACATATCATTTTGTATTGGCACTATTCCCAATGCTTATCTTTTTATTAACTTTACTACCATTATTTCAAATTGACCCTCAACAGGTTAAAGATATGGTTAGTCAAAATGCACCTGCAGAAACTGCAAGTGTCGTATCAAAAATTTTCAATGATATTACAAAAAATGCCAGTGGTAGTATTTTATCAGTAGGTTTAATATTGACAATTTGGTCAGCATCTAACGGAATGACCGCCATTATGAATTCATTTAATGTGGCTTATGATGTTGAAGATGGACGTAATCCAATTGTTCTTAAATTATTAAGTGTTGTCTTTACAGTTGTTATGGGTCTTGTATTAGCTGTAGCACTGACATTACCTACTTTTGGTACATTTATTAAAGACCATTTATTTGGAGCTATTGGCTTAGATAAGCAAGTAGCATGGATTTTTGATTTAATTCGCGTAATTTTACCTTTTATTATCATATTATTGCTGTTTATAACATTATATTCAGTAGCGCCAAATGTTAAAACAAAAATAAAATCTGTTTTCCCAGGGGCACTATTCACTTCAATTATTTGGTTATTAGGTTCATTTGGTTTCGGTTGGTATTTATCTAACTTTGGCAATTATTCAAAAACATACGGCAGCTTAGCAGGTATTATCATTTTGCTTCTTTGGTTATACATCACATGCTTTATCATCATCATTGGCGCAGAAATCAATGCTATTATTCATCAGCGTCATGTAATTAAAGGTAAAACACCTGAAGAAGCTGCATTGGAACATGACGATAACAATCAGAATCATTATAATGAAAATACGACTTACGAATACAATGACGAGACTTCAACAGCCAAAGAAACAAATTATGAAGTAGATAAAAATGCTGAAGCGTTAGAAGATGAAGATAAGGAATCGATTAAAGATGTTATTATCGATAAATTTACTTCTAATGATAAAAATTCAAAAAATTAATTATTTCATTTAACGTAAGCTATTTAGCTAGTAATCTAAAGAAGCCGAATTATGTTGTTAAAAGCATAATTCGGCTTCTTTAATTGACGCTATTGTAATTCTATATCTCTATGTTTATCAATATTTAGAAATATCGAATATATCATCTAACTTTGCCTATCGTTTTCACTGCTTATTGAATAAGATTGTGCTGAAATGCATAGATTACTGCTTGTGTACGGTCTTGTACTTCTAATTTGCTTAAAATATTACTCACATGTGTTTTAACTGTTTTAATAGTAATGTGTGATGCGCTTGCGATTTCTTGATTAGAATATCCTTTAGCAATTAACAGTAAAATTTCCATTTCTCGTTCTGTTAACATTTCATATAGCTCTGCACGTTTTTTCATTCTATTTCGCATTTTTACCAGAACTTCCGGTTCAAATACAGATTCTCCATGATATGTTTTGCGCACTGCTTCAGCGATATCTTTAGCGCTTGTTGTTTTTAAAATATAGCTGTCAACACCAGCGTCTAACGCTCTATATACTTCTTTATCCTCAATAAAGCTAGTCAGCATTACAACTTTAATATGAGGCATCTCTTTCTTGATTTGCGTTGTCGCTTCGACGCCATCCATGTCTTCCATTAATAAATCCATCAAGATTAAATCTGGCTTTAATTCTTGTGCTTTAGCTATTGCCTCTTTACCAGAAGCACCTTCACCTACAACTTCAAGGTCTGGCTGAGTAGATAAATAACTAGAAATTCCTATTCTTACCATTTCATGGTCATCTACAAATAGTACTTTAATTGTCATGTGAATCCTCCTTGTTTAACGGTGCTTTAACCTCTATTCTTGTTCCAGAATCAGGCAATGATACAATATGAAATGTTGCACCTATTTCTAACGCACGTTCGCGCATATTTTTCAAGCCATAACTTTGTTCGACTTTATCATCAACATTAAATCCAATGCCATTATCTTGTATTCTTAATAATAAATAATCTGCTTTATTAAATAATTCTACAGTAACTTTAGTTCCTTTTGAATGTCTTAAAGTATTAGAGATGGCTTCTTGAGTAATTCTAAACAAATGATCTTCTAAACCTTTAGGCACTTTAAATTCTTCAATATCGTGAACCACTTTCATCGGTACTTTTTTCTGTAAATCGATGACTAAATCTTTAATACCTTCACCCAACGACTTGTCCTTTAAACCAATTGGTCTTAGATGTAATAAGAGCGCTCTCATTTCAAGTTGTGAATCTTGCACCATTTTTTCTAAAACTGGAATTTGTTGATCTAAAGGTGGTTCTAGCTCTGTTTCTTTAATTGCAGATAACATCATACTGGCTGCAAATAATTGCTGGCTCACTGAATCATGTAATTCTCGAGCTAGACGTTGACGTTCGTCTTCAATTATTTTTTTCACTTTTACATCATTTAAATTATAATTTTCATTTGTTAAGTTTTGTGTTTTCATTCTTAATCGGTGTAACTCTTGATTTAAGGGAACTAATGTATGATATAAATCAATTGTTTCATTATACAATTCTATATTTTGATCATTTATACCAACTGTTTCCCCTTCTATTGCATGCTCTACTTGTGTTTTGATCCAATCATTTTGTTGATTGATTTTAAAAGCTAATATAGAGCCCACAATAATACATAATAAAATAATAACCAAATTTAAGAAAAGGAATACTGGTATTCCAAATATTTGTGTATAAAACATGCCTTGAAAGTAAATGATATTAACGAATACTTTATCAATAAACAGAAAAGCAATCATTAAGCTATACACTAGTATCAACATTGAGCCGATTGCTCGAATATAGTGGTTCATCGATAAATCACCTCAACATCACCAATAAAAGTTGAAACATATATATTTACATTATAGTTCTCTTCTTTTAGTTTTTCTTCAATTTGGACGTGATTATTTTCTACTTTATAAGATTGTTGATTCATATAGGCATTACCGTAAAACGCTGTCATGTGTAAATTGACATTATAGTTCAGTGGAACAATCAGTTGTACTTTTCCTAATAAATGACGCACGACAATCGTATTATTTTCTTTAATATTGGCTGCTTTTGTCAAATCAATATGAACGTCGCCAACTCCATGTTGAATTTGTACATCTTCCCATTTATAAACATAAACAGGTGTACGTTGTTCACCAAACCATTTTTGTTTAATAAACTGTGGTGAAGTCACTTCTTGCTCTGAAGCAACAATTGATAATGGTTTAAATTTAAAAACTAAATACCGAATAATCAATATCACTAAGAAAATAAACAATATAATTATTGTATATTTATTAGATAATAAAGTAAACGCTATTAATAATGCTCCAATCCAAAATGCTAATAGCCCTCTTACTTTGTGAAAATAAAGGTAGCCTACATACACTAAAATACAGCCTAAAAGTAAAACGAAAAGAAAGCCAATTTTTTCGAAAAATATATAATAAAAATTGGCTATAATCATTAAAGCTGTAAAAATAATTAATAACTCGGTTGATATATATTTACGTGTCATGGTTCGCCTCCTGAACAACTCAATTTAAGCAACATGACAAATTTGTTGCACGAGATGACATTCTTTTTCAGTAATAATGCGTTCTTTAGATTGTTGTGTTAAATCGGCCTCAATTTTAGCACAATAAGCTTCAAATTGATCCAATCGTGCTTTAATCGCTTGAATTTCACCATCATTAATTTCTTCTGCACACCGAATATTACAAACATGCAATATATCAATATATTTATTTTCTAACGTTGATGTCAAGCTGTCAATTAACTTTAATAAATGTGCTCTTTTTTCATTTAAGTATGCAATATAGTCTTCTATATTTTTTAATTTTGTATCTAAAATAAGTTTATATTCGTCGATACTTTCTTTAACAATATCTTTTAAAAATTTTTGTAAGTATATATCCATATATGTCATAGAACCACCTCGTTATCGATTAGTTCTATTGTAAAATAAATCCGAAGCCCAAATAATAGGCTTCGGAACCATTTTAATATCATACTTTAGCCGTATAAGATTAATTTTATGTAATACTTTACATCTTACTTATCAATTTTAGTCGTTAACAATGGCCCATCTTTTGTCACTATGACAGTATGTTCAATTTGAGCTACAAAACTTTTATCGCTTGTTTCAAATGCCCATTCATTTTTTCCTTCTGTGACAAATGTAGCATTTGAAGAAATAAATGGTTCCACTGCAATAACGACACCTTCTTTAAGAAGTGTTTTATCTTTTGGATCATAGTAATTCATAACATGATTTGGCGCTTCATGCAATGATAGACCTACTCCATGCCCAGTTAAATTCTTAATTACTGTTAAATCATTTTTACGGGCAGTAGCATGTACAGCTTTACCAATATTGCTTAATTTAGTGCCTGGCTTAACCTTTTTCATCGCATTTTCAAACGCCATAATAGCAACATCACATACCTTTTGTTTCATAGGATTGTCCGCTTCTCCCACTACAAATGATATACCTGTATCTGCGTAGTAACCATTTTTCAATGCAGATACATCAATATTTACTAAATCACCTTCGCGGATAATACGCTTACCTGGAATACCATGGGCAACTTCTTCATTTACACTAATACATGTTTGTCCAGGAAAATTTTCATCGTGTATGGGTGCAGAAATAGCACCGTACTCTTCAAATAATTCTTTAGCAATATTATCTAATTCTTTTGTTGTAATTCCAGGTTTAGTAGCCTCTTGCATAGTATCTCTTACTTTAGCGCAGATATATCCTATCTCTTTTAAGGCTTGTAATTCTTCTTCTGTTTTAACAATCATATTATCCCGTTCCTTTTTTAATGATATTATATCTTATTATACCAAAAATTTTTTGATATACTAATTGAGAACATTAATTTCTACATAATAGAAGTTTAAGTATCACACTGATAGAAATTGAGACTAGCGCTTAGAATTTAGTCAATTTAAAGAAATTGCGAGTGGGATTTTTTAACTTAATTTAAGTTCCCACTGAGCCTAGACCTTAATTATCTTAAAGTCTTTCGAAAGGTCAGAGTTTCAAATGAATAAATGGTATAAAAATATAATTGGAGCACGTACTATCAAAACAGGTGTTGCGACATTTTTTACTACAGTTTTTTGTATGTTATTAAATTTGACACCTATTTTTGCAATATTAACAGCAATCGTTACAATCGAACCTACTGCGAAAGCCTCATTAAAAAAAGGGTATCGACGCCTGCCTGCTACAGTCATAGGTGCACTTTTAGCCGTAGTTTTTACATTTATATTCGGTGATCAATCTCCATTTTCTTACGCACTAAGTGCAACATTTACGATTTTATTATGTACTAAATTAAATTTACAAGTGGGAACAACCGTTGCAGTATTAACCTCTGTAGCAATGATTCCTGGTATACATGAAGCATACATATTCAACTTCTTCTCTAGATTATTGACAGCGGTTATAGGCCTTTTGACAGCTGGTTTCGTCAATTTTATTATTTTGCCGCCTAAATATTTCCAACAAATAGAAGATAATATCGCTATTTCTGAAACTAAAACGTTTGAATTATTTTCAAGTCGTATACATGAACTTTTATTAGCTAAATATCAATCTAACACTAGTAACGATAAGCTTTCAAATTTAATAGGTTTATATTCTAAGATTGAGACTTTAATAGGCTATCAAAGAGATGAATTACGCTATCATCATAAAAATGAAGAATGCTTGCATTTAAAAGACTTAACGAATCGTGCACATATTAACCGATTATTAATTACACATTTATCAAATATTATATATTTACCTAAACATACACGTATTGTATTTTCAAATGAAGAAAAACTTGCGATTATTAAAATCAGCAATAGTATTAAAAATATTCAATGTAATGGTTGTTTCAACAAAGAACCTAAGGCGGCTTCAACATTAAAATCGTCAGTTAAGCTTCTTGAAGAATTTGATGTAAATCAGATAAAGAGTCATGTCATCTATGAAATCTTAATGATTTATAAAACGGTAGATAACCTTTATTCATAGCACTTTACAATCGAATGCTTAAGTGACAGTTTTATTACAATTTAAATTTTAGTTTCATTATTGAATAAAATGACTTAAAAGTGGTACATAACAACTGTACTGTTTTTAAGTCATTTTTTAGGAGGCATTTAAAATGAAATACATTATAGTTGGAACTTCACATGCAGGTTATGAAGTAATTGAGACACTATTAAAAGAAGATGAAAATGCTGATATTGAAGTATATGAAAGTGCCGATAAACCATCCTTCTTATCATGTGGTATTCAAAGTTATTTAGAAGATATTTCTCCATCATTAGATTCATTACATTACGCATCTGTAGAATCTTATAAAGCTCAAGGTGTCAAAATTCACACGAAACATACTGTCACTGATTTAGATACGAATAAAAAAACAATAACAGTTGAACACGATGGCCAATCATCAACGGTTAGTTATGATAAATTATTCTTAAGTCCAGGTGGTCAACCTGTAACGCCTCCAGTTGATGGTATAGATAAGTATAATCACGTATACTTTATGCGAGGACGTGAATGGGCAGATGCAATTAAAGCACGCATGCCAAAAGCGAAAAAAGCCATTGTTGTAGGTGGAGGCTATATTGGAATTGAAGCTGCCGAAGCGTTTGCTAAAGCAGGCATTGAGACAAAAATGATTGATATTACTGATCGCCTCTTATCTACCTATTTAGATAAAGAGTTCACTGATATATTAGAAACACATGCTAAAGACCACCATCTTACATTTTATGGGGGTCAAACAGTTAAATCTCTTGAAGGTAATGATCAAGGTGATGTAACAAAAGTTGTTACTGATAAAGATGAATTCGAGGCTGATACTGTGCTATTTGCTGTAGGTGTTGAACCTGCCACAGATTGGTTGAAAGGTAAAATTGATTTAGGTAAAAAAGGTATTATTAACATAAACCATAAGCAAGAAACGTCTGCCCAAGATGTATATGCAGGAGGAGACGCTACTTTGATACCTTTTGCTCCAATTAAAGAAGATCGCTATTTAGCTCTTGCAACTAATTCACGTCGTCAAGGTATTACTGCAGCTAAAAATATGGCGGGTAAAGATGCAACTATGCCAAGAGTATCAGGAACTTCAGGATTAGCACTGTTTGATTATCACTTCGGACAAACTGGTGTTCACGGTTCAGAAAGTGATCAATATGATGGTAATTTAGGTCAAACTTATATTGAAGAACTAATAAGACCTAAATTTATGCAAGACCAAACAAAAGTACACATGAAAATGATTTATGATAAAGACAGTCATAAAATTTTAGGTGGTCAAATCATGTCAAAAGAAAATGTAATCGAATCTATCAATACAATTTCTGTGGCTATTTCTGCTAACTATACTTTAGAAGATTTGGCCGTACAAGACTTTTTCTTCCAACCGGACTATGATAGACCATGGAACTACCTTAACGTTTTAGCTCAACAAGCTTTAGGTGAAACATATGGTAGCGATAAAATGCTATTCTGATGATACTATGTAGTTATATTTATATATTTTCCAATAAATATATAAAAGATTAAAATAATCAGTTTTGGGACATCATTATGTTTCAGGCTATGAACTAAATATTGGCAGTAGTTGACTGGATTGAAAATATGCTCATACTAAGCTTGTTTCAATCCTAGTCAACTTTGACGGAGCGGGACCACGAATTCATAATGATTTCTGTCCCGCTCCATTTTTCTTGTGAAAAGTAATCTATCAATAAAATAGAAAATGTAATCAAATTCAAATGAAAAGTCATCTTATTTATGTGATATTACATATTTATAAAATTTTAGATTTTCATTTTGCTAAATAAACCATATAAAATACAAATACCTCAAAAAGATTCACTCACAATGAACCTTTTCGAGGTGTTTTTTAAAATATAGAATTTATTCTGTTTCACCTTGACCAATCGTCACTGAAGTGACATAGTCATTTTCTATTTTGAATTGTAATTTAATTTGATCTCCATGATATACATATACACCATCATTGGGATGATTAGTGTCTGAATTAGTGTGAGGTATACGATTCAATTTATCACTAGGATAAGCATCTTTCATTTGGTTTAAAGACACTGATTGATCCGTTACTTTAAATCGAATACTTGTAGCAGTATCATCACTTGTTGCTCTAACTTCTTGATCATACACCTGTTTGTACTCTATATTATCTTCCTTGTCCTGATCAATCTTGTAGCCGTTAAAGTTCAACTGTCCACTATCTAATGCGTTAATAAAATTTTCACTAGTAAGATAAGAAGCATTTTTACCTGCATTACCATTATGTACAAACTCGCCTTGAGCTTGAGTTACTTGATTGTTGTAACTTGACGCATGATTGTCCCCATTAACCATTTGTTCAGCGTGTGCAACTTGCGAAAGTGAAAAAGCCATCGATGATGCAGCAAGCGTTAAACCCATCATTTTGAAAACCTTCATTTTCTCACTCCTATATACTTTTAAAATTAAAGTTCACTCACACACTTTTAGTATATCAACATTGGATGAAAGTCTAATCTATTTTTCTCATCTCCCTCTTTCTAGCACTTTACTGTCCTTCATCTTCATTTTAAAGACGGTTAAGCATCCTAAGTGTCTGAATTAAAAAAGAGTTAGATTATCAACTAATTTAGTCATTAATCTAACTCTCAACACGTTACCCTTTAAATCTTTACTTTTTATTGTTTTTAGCACGATCAATCAATACTTTTTTTGCGGCTTCTTCTTCAGTATTATCTAATTCTTTAGGCTCAAATGGAATTCCTTTTCGTTCACATGCTTTTTCAAGCAAATAATCTGTCATTTCGTGATTTTTCGGTAATACAGGACCATGTAAATAAGAACCTAATAAATTCTTATAGTGAATTCCTTCTTTGCGATCTGTGTCATTATTCCCGTAGCCATGTGTTACATGACCAAGCGTACCAAAATTATGATAAGTTCTACCACCATGGTTTTCAAAGCCAACTATTGTTCCAAATGTATCACTTTCAATAACAATGTCACCTGTTAAACGATCTGTTTGAGACTCTGTATAAAAGTCAAGTACACCTAATCCTTCAAGTTCTGTGCCATCTGGTGTAATATATTTCGTGCCTAAAAATTGGTACCCGCCGCAGATAGTAAGACCAGGCATACCATCTTCTATCGCTTCTTTAAGTGGCATCTTAATCTTACTAAGTTCTTTAGTGGCGAGCGCTTGCTCTCTATCACTACCACCACCAATGAAAAAAATATCGCAATCATCAAATGTTACACCATCTGTTTCATTAATTTCTTTAACATTAAGTTTGATATTTCTCTTTTTAGCACGTTGTTTTAACGCAATAATATTACCAATGTCACTGTATAAATTTAATTTATCAGACATAAAATGATATACCGTTAGTTCATTCATTTACGACTGACCTCCTTCAAAAGAGCGATTTAATTGCTCTAACATTGGTGTTAAAGAAGTATAGTTAGGAATAGCGACCGTAAACGATGTATAGTCCATTGTTTTAGCAGTTGCTTTGTAAATGTCGTTTTCAACAATAACAGGTACATTTACTTCAGCAAGTTTCAAACGCAATTGAAGTTCTTCAGCACGAGTACCTGTAACGATTATGGCTTCAATATCTTGTTTTGTTAACTTTTCAAAGTCAGCATCGTAAATCCACGATGTATCACGACCATCTGCTGCGTTATCATTTAAGCTAATAACATACACTTTTTTACCTTCTAACTGTTCCCCAACTGATAAACTTGCATTCATACCAGCAGGATTTTTAGCAAGATTTATCATCGCTTCTTTATTTCCTTTAGAAAAGTACTGCATTCGTCCATTATCTGAAGTATATGTTTCAAAACCTTTTTGAATCGATGCATCATTAAGACCTAATTCTTTTAATACAGCATATGCTGCTATAGCATTGAATGCGTTGAAATCTCCAGCAATCTTCATATTAAAAGTAAAATTATTGATCGTCATATTTAGAAATGGTGACGCTTCAAAAGTGGAAACTTCATATGTAGGATTTTCACGTTTGAATCCACATTCACAATGATAGTGACCAATTTGATTATAGTGAATATAATCATATTGCAATAGACGTCCACAGTTAGGGCAATATTTACTTTCATTCATGGTACTTTGTTCAAACTCATGTGCATGAGCTTCCATACCATAATAAACTAAAGCATCACTTGCAATTTTTAATCGACTTACAAATGGATCATCCGCATTTAATAATAATTTAATGCCCTTATTACCTATAGACTTTGCAATATTGTTAACCATAATATCTATTTCGCCAAATCGGTCCATTTGGTCACGGAAAAAGTTAGTGAAGACCATCATTGAAGGTGTCACTTCTTTTAGTACACGAGGAATTGACCCTTCATCAATTTCAATAACAGCAATTTTGGTGTTTTTTGTTGATTGCATTATAAATGCAGATGTAATTCCAGCGGCCATATTGGCACCTTCATTATTATGAATTATATCAATATGATTCTTTTTTAATGTATGTCCTATTAAATTTGATGTCGTTGTCTTTCCATTCGTTCCACTAATAAATACAATATCATCAACATTAGCTGCTAATTTGCGCAGTATTGTAGGATCCACTCTGCGTGCAATTTGTCCTGGTAAATCTGTACCTTTTTTACCTATTGATCTGCTTGCAGTTCTAGCAAGTTTTGCTAAGTGGATTGCAGTCCATTGTCTCATTGGCTTCCTCCTCGTCTCTCTCACTCGAATAATTATAACACGTACGCTGGATAACAAAAAATAATCATTACCAGATTATATAACTTTTCTTATTGAACTCAAAGCTTTTACTAACACAACATGCTTTGATATACTGGTGATGGTTGATTAAGTTAATTAAATAATGAGGTGAATGTTTATGCTAAGTAAAGATCTTTTAGCTGCATTAAATGAACAAATGAACCATGAATATTTTGCTGCACATGCGTATATGGCAATGGCAGCGTATTGTGACAAAGAATCATATGAAGGATTCGCTAACTTTTATATTCAACAAGCGAAAGAAGAAAGATTCCATGGTCAAAAAATTTATGATTATATCAATGACCGCGGCGAGCATGCTGAATTCTCTGCTTTGCCAGCACCAAAGATTGAATTCAATTCAATTTTAGAAACATTTAAAGATGGTTTAGCCCAAGAACAAGATGTAACGCATCGTTTTTATAATTTATCAGAGATTGCACGTAATGATAAAGATTATGCGACAACATCATTTTTAAACTGGTTTTTAGATGAGCAAGTTGAAGAAGAAGCTATGTTTGAAACACATATTGATTACTTAAATCGTATTGGTGATGACTGTAATACACTTTATTTATATGAAAAAGAACTAGCATCACGAAATTTTAATGAAGAATAAGTCATCTTAGTATTCGTTTTATGTCTGAAAATCATAATGATTTTCAGGCTTTTTTTACATCTATTCATTTTGACTTAATCACTTTACTATGCATATTGAGAATGTTTGGTTTACAATCATTATATTAATGATTGTAGAAAGGTTGTGATGCCATTGACTAATAATGCCTTTGTAGCTCTAGACTTTGAAACTGCCAATGGCAAACGTACAAGTATTTGTTCAGTTGGTATGGTAAAAGTAATTGATAATCAAATTACTGAATCTTTTCATACGTTAATAAATCCACAAGATTACTTTTCTAAAAAAAATATTAATGTACATGGTATAAATCCAGAAGATGTGATACATGCACCACAATTTGATTATGTATTTCCATACATGCTACAGTTTATTGCTAATTTACCCGTTGTCGCACATAATGCTGCATTTGATATGAATGTGTTACATCAGAGCTTGAAACAAGCAGGTATTATAACTCCAGATTTAACTTATTTTTGTTCATATCAACTTGCTAAGAGAACTATAGATGCACCAAGATATGGTTTAAAGCACATGATGGATTTTTACAATTTAGATTTTCATGGTCATCATGATGCTTTAAATGATGCTAAAGCCTGTGCCATGATTACTTTCCGGTTGTTGCAACATTATGATGATTTAGCAACGATGCTCTCTATCTATGGTAAGAATTTAAAGGACAAAGGCTAAACTATATAGATATTTTTTAATATCGTTATACTATACTAAAATACAGGAGGGAGCAGGACAGAATTCATAATGCATTCGTCGTCCTGCCCCGGCAAGGCTGACTAGAATTGAAACAAACTTAGTATCAGCATATTTTCAATTCAGTCAACTACTGCCAATATTTAGTTCATAGCTTAAAATATAACTGTGTCCCTGGCGCTTTAATATTGTTATCTTATGATTTAGAAATAAAGTCATAAATCGTCATATTACGATAAGTCGACTTAACCAAATTTCCTACAGTTACTCCAATTAACCGTATAGGCGTCTCAGGATCTTTTAATTCCGCATACAACATATATGCGATATTATAGATGTCAGTTTCAGAACGAATTGGATCTCGGAGACTCATCTGTTTAGATAAAGTCTCAAATTTAAAGGTTTTAATTTTAACTGTCACTGTTTTAGCTGACTTCTGCAATTTATTTAAACGTTCAGCTGTCTTTCCTGACAACTCCCACATTTTCTGTAAAATTTCGTCATCATCATTAACATCTGTTGCAAAGGTTCTTTCTGTGCCAACAGACTTTCGAATTCGTGATGATTTCACTGGGCTATCATCAATACCTCGAGCTTTATTGTATAAACCTCTTCCTCGTTTACCGAATAAACGAACTAACTCAAACACATCTTTTTGGTATAAGTCTTGACCATTATAAATACCATGCTTATGCATAATTTTTTCAGAAGCTTTACCTACACCTGGAAAGTCTCCAATGTCTAATGCCATTAATATTTTATGGACATTTTCATAATCTATGACAGTCATTCCATTTGGCTTGTTCATACCACTAGCTAATTTGGCTAAAAACTTATTATACGAAACACCTGCAGAGGCAGTAAGATGTGTCTTTTCATAAATATCACGACGAATATAGTTAGCGATTTGTGATGCCGGTAAATCTGGACGTACTAAGTGTGTAATATCTAAATAAGCTTCATCTAAGGACATAGGCTCAACCGCTTCAGTATAACTACGAAAAATCGACATGATTTCATTTGAAATCGTTCTATATTTTTCATATTGTCCTTGTACATAATAACCGTCTGGACATAACTTGTGTGCCTGTGACATAGGCATAGCTGAATGGACACCATATTTACGCGCCTCGTATGATGCTGTAGATACAACACCTCTGGAACTTGCTTTGCCACCAACGATAACTGGTTTACCTCGTAGCTTAGGATTATCTCTCATTTCTACTTGTGCAAAAAAGAAATCCATATCGATATGCACGATTCGTCTCTCTGTCATTTCACTCCCACCTTTATGACATTTAATGAATACATATGAATCTAATGTTTATTTGTTTTTAAATCGTCCGCAATTACTTCAAATATCGACAACAATGCTTCATTGGTAATATTAACATCCACTTTTATCATTGGTTTTGCTCCAGGATAAGGTCGCACACTCGGATAATTAGTTGCTATCTTTCTAGATTGTGTAGTCATTTTTACAAGCAGTTGATTATCATATAGACCTCCAATCAAAACATCATCATAATATATCAAATATTCGCCCATCATTTTACGTGTTTTTACTGATGTGCTATTTATGTTAGTCATTATTTGATTGAAAAACTGCTCACTTGTCGCCAAAATTGATTTCTCCCTATAAAAAATCTCAATACAATTATACTGTGGAATAAAAGTTAAAACATGTAATCCGCACACTATACAAATTGTACTGAGATACTATATTATTTACACTGGTTATTAAAATAGTAAGGTCGATTATAATACATATAGAGACCGTCATTTGTATTTTGAATATATTTGAAGCGATTACTCCATGCAGTGCCTACTAAATATAAATCTATAAGACAGTATCCAATATGTATGCTGCTAATAAAAATAATTGAAGAATAAGCATAGAAGTTAAAAATAATAAGTAAAACAGCTGTTATTATAATAAGTGGAGCAATCATTGTGATTGTAAATTGATAAATATTCAAATATTTATCCGAAGTTTGACTGACGAGTAAACCTTTTTATAGTCGAAGTGAATTCTATCGCCTTTTGACAAAATAAAGTACATCATTTTATGAATTAATTTATGCACGATTAACATAACTAAAAATCCAATTATGCCGAAAGTCACATTAATTAATATACTTTGTTCAATCACTTGAGTAAATGTAAACGCCCATTTATATGTCAGCAATATCATAAACATGATAACCACCAATTGAAGACAAACAAATCTGTATGGCTTTAATATACCGTTAGTTAAATCAATTTTGTGCATCACTTCGACCTCCTGTGCATTAAAGTCATCTATAGTATACAACTTTAATTCCATGCTCAAAAGGTTTTTTCAAAAAAGTAAGTTGACTGTAATATGAATTTAATAATCCAGTCAAATACTTAAAAAGTAACACAAATAGAAAATTATTATTTTACAAAGTATTTACCAATTATTCTATTTATGCTGTTTCTTTTTAAATAAAGCAACCGTCTCAATATGTGTGGTTTGTGGAAACATGTCTACGGGTGTAATTTCTTTTAAATCATATTGCGTAGCTAACATATGTGCGTCACGCTGTTGTGTGGATGGATTGCATGAAATATAAACAATTCGTTCAGGATTTAAATCAAGCAATGTTTGAATAAATTGCGCCTCACACCCTTTTCTAGGCGGATCTACCATTACAACATCTGGTTGGATACCCTCACGTTGCCAATCCATAATGACGTCTTCCGCTTTACCACACACAAATGTAGTGTTGTGTAAATCATTAACTAGTGCATTTTGGCGCGCATCTTTAATTGCAGAGGGTACTACTTCAACTCCATAGACATGTTTGGCTACAGGTGCCATATATAAGCCAATTGTACCTATACCACAATACGTATCAAGTACAATTTCTTGCCCATCTAATTGCGCATAATCAATAGCCTTTTGATATAGCTTTTCAGTTTGGCTAGAATTAATTTGATAAAATGATTGATCACTAATTTTAAACGTAATATCACTTAATTGATCAACGATCTTGTCTTTCCCATATAAAGTCGCCGACTGCTGACCCATAATTACATTGGAATGACTATTGTTAATATTTTGTTTGATACTCGTAATGTTCGGAAAAGCTTGTTTTAACTGTTCCACCAGCATATTGGCGTGTTTAAATTTAGAACCATTCGTTACAAAGATTACCATGATTTCATCTGTATAATGCCCAGTGCGTATCACCAAGTGTCGTAAAACGCCTTTCTTAGTCCGCTCGTTATAAATACTGATATGATATTCATTTATCCATTTTTTAACATGATTCATAATATCTTGGTGTTGCTTATCTTGGATAAGGCAACTATCCATATCGATAATATCATGGCTTCTTTGACGGTAATAGCCCATAATTTTATGGTTCATTTTATCTTGACCAATTGGTACTTGCGACTTATTTCGATAGCGCCAAGGATTATCCATTCCAATAGTGTCATTGATTACTGTATCAGTAAATTGCCCTTTTCTATGAAAAAGATTAACAACTTGTTCTTTCTTCATTGCAAGTTGCGCTTCATAACTCATATGCTGTAATTGACACCCTCCACATTTCCAATAATAAACACAAGGAGGGTCAACTCTATGATGACTCGCTTTATTTACCTCAAGTAATTTACCTATTGCAAAATTCTTCTTTACTTTAATAACTTTATACTTAATTTCTTCATTTATTAAGACATTAGGAATAAATATTGGATAACGATCAATTTTCACTACGCCATGCCCTTCGTGTGTTAAATCAATGACGTTACCGATTCTAATGTCATTTTTGTTTATTTCTTCCACATCTTCACCCCACATGAAAAAGAGGTTTAAGTCGTTTAATATAGATGTGTGGCTTACACCCTATGTCCACAAACTAGACCTCAACCTCTTCAACTAACTATTCAACCTTATTATTTTCATTATCGTTAAATGTTTCCCTAGTTGTTGTTTGATTATCATTAATACTACTTTTAACTTGTTGATCTGCCGTCAATTCTTCATTATGTATGTCTTTTGGCGTAAACACTTCAATATGGCGTTTTAAATTTAGAAAATTGGCTGGCAATTTTCCACCATATTCACCATCCACATTTAATTGCATCTCAGTAAATGAAGAAATATTGACTGATTTAGCTTTTTTATAAATAACTTTCGGATGTTTGGTATGTTCCCCACGTGAAGCAAGTGTCATAATGTGCCCTAATTCTGCTAAATTAGCCTTTTCAACAATAATTAAAGTGAAATAACCATCATCTAACTTAGCATCAGGAACAAGTTTTTCGAATCCTGCCATTGAATTGGTTAAACCTAACAAAAATAACAGTGTTTCTCCTTGAAAGACTTCATCATCATATTCAATTCTTATATCTACAGCATTCATCTGCGGAAGCATTTCAAAACCTTTAATGTAATATGCAAAAGGCCCAACTATGGATTTTAGCTTACTTGGTGTTTCATATGACACTTGAGTAATTTTTCCGCCAGCAGCTAAATTAATAAAGTAGCGGTTGTTCATTTTCCCTATATCTACTTTTGTAGTATGTCCATTTATGATTACATCTAATGCTCCCATGATATCATTTGGTAAATGTAAAGCTCGACCAAAATCATTAACCGTACCCATAGGAATAATACCTAACTTTGGTCTGTTTGGTTGTTCTGCAATCCCGTTGACAACCTCATTCAATGTACCATCCCCACCAGCAGCAATAATCATATCATAGTTACACGCTAACGCACGTTCAGCTTCAAGTGTCGCATCACCTACACGTTCTGTAGCATAAGCGCTCGTTTCATAGCCAGCACGTTCTAATTTAATTAATACATCTGGTAACGTTCTTTTAAATAATTCTTTACCTGATGTAGGATTATAAATTATTCTTGCACGTTTTCTCATAGTTTATCCCTCTACTTTTTATACTCATACTTTATATTAAATGATTTATTCAGGAGTTAAAAGTATTTATGTCTAACATCGTAAATATTATTAATTTTAAATTGACTTTATTGACCAAATATTAAGTTTTCATTTATTTAACTTTACAATAGATTAAGAACGCATAATGCTTAGTAAGACATTATGCGTTCTCATACTCTTTCTTATATTATAAAGGTGGCCGCTTCACATATTCATATTATAGCTATTGCATAAATCTATGAATATTACTTCACATGTTTGTGAAAATAATATTAGCGTTGATCTAATTGTTGTTTCAATAACTTATTGACAATTTGTGGATTCGCTTGGCCTTTTGAAGCTTTCATAATTTGACCAACTAAGTAGCCCATCGCTCTACCTTTACCATTTTTATAATCTTCAACTGATTGTGGATTATTATCTAATGCTTCATTAACAAATTTCAATAAAGTTGCTTCGTCTGAAATTTGCACTAAACCTTTGTCTTCCATGATTTGTTTTGCGTCTCCACCATTTTCAGCTAATTCAGGGAAAACTTTTTTCGCAATTTTACTGCTCATTGTGCCATCTTCAATAAGTTTAATCATACCTGCTAAGTTTTCAGGTGTTAACTTTGTTTCTTCTAAATCAACTTGATTTTTATTTAAATATTCATTTACGCCACCCATGAGCCAGTTAGATGTTAACTTCACATCTGCACCTTGTGCTACAGCACCTTCAAAGAAATCAGACATTTCTTTTGTAAGTGTTAACACGTGTGCATCATACTCTGGTAAACCTAATTCTTTGACATATTTTGCTTTACGTTCATCTGGTAGTTCAGGAATGGTTTGTCGTACACGTTCTTTCCATGCGTCATCAACATACAATGGAACGATATCCGGTTCTGGGAAGTAACGATAATCATCTGAACCTTCTTTAACACGCATTAATATTGTTTTACCTGTAGACTCATCAAAACGACGTGTCTCTTGTCCAATGACACCACCATTGAGCAATTCTTCTTCTTGACGTTTTTCTTCATATTCCAAACCTTTTCTAACATAGTTAAATGAGTTAAGGTTTTTTAATTCCGTTTTAGTACCGAATTCTTTTTGCCCATATGGGCGTAATGAAATATTGGCGTCACAACGTAATGAACCTTCTTCCATTTTACAATCTGACACACCTGTATATTGAATAATTGAACGTAATTTTTCCAAATACGCATAAGCTTCTTTTGGAGAGCGAATATCAGGCTCAGAAACTATTTCAATTAATGGCGTACCTTGGCGATTAAGATCGACTAATGAATAGCCGTCTTTGTGTGATAATTTACCAGCATCTTCTTCCATGTGTAAACGCGTAATGCCAATACGCTTTGTTTCTCCATCTACTTCAATATCAATATATCCATGTTCACCAATTGGTTCATCAAATTGTGAAATTTGATACGCTTTTGGATTATCTGGATAGAAATAGTTTTTACGATCAAATTTAGAATTTGTTGCAATATCCATGTTTAAAGCCGTTGATGCACGCATTGCCCAATCAACAGCACGTTTATTAACAACAGGTAAGACACCCGGATATCCTAAATCAATTACATTGGTATTTGAGTTTGGTTCTGCCCCAAAATGTGCGGGTGATGGAGAGAACATTTTAGAATCTGTTTTTAACTCAACGTGAACTTCAAGTCCGATAACTGTTTCAAAATGCATTATTTCCACTCCTTATAAATTTTCGTATGCGTCATGTAGGTTGTATTGTGTTTCATATTGATAAGCAACACGATATAACGTCTTTTCATCAAATGGTTTACCAATAAATTGTAAGCCAATTGGTCGTCCATTGGATTGTCCACAAGGAACAGAAATACCTGGTAAGCCAGCTAAGTTTACCGGTGTCGTTAATAAGTCATTTGCATACATTGTTAGTGGATCATCTAGTTCATCACCTAAATTGAAAGCAGTTGTTGGCGCAGTAGGACCCACAATAACATCATAATCTTCAAATACTCTATCAAAATCATTTTTAATTAATGTTCTTACTTTTTGCGATTTTTTATAATATGCATCGTAATATCCAGAACTTAATGCAAAAGTCCCAAGGAAAATACGACGTTTTACTTCAGCACCAAAACCTTCGGAACGAGACATTTTATATAGCTCTTCTAATGTTTGCGCTTCTTTTGAGTGATAACCATAGCGGATACCATCAAAACGAGCCAAGTTAGCTGATGCTTCTGAAGATGCGATAACATAATATGAAGGAATACCATATTTTGTATTAGGTAATGATACTTCTTCTACTTCAGCACCTAATGATTTAAGTGTTTCTACAGCATTTTTAACTGATGATTTAACATCTTCACTGACACCTTCTCCTAAATACTCTTTAGGTAACGCTACTTTAAGACCTTTTATATCTTTTCCAATGTCTGAAGTGAACTCAACATCATCTACAGGCGCACTAGTTGAATCGTGTGCATCAACGCCTGAAATAGCTTCTAGCACGAGGGCATTATCTTTAACATTACGCGTAATAGGTCCAATTTGATCTAATGATGAAGCGAATGCTACTAAACCAAAACGAGATACTCGACCATAAGTAGGTTTCATACCAACTACGCCACAATATGCTGCTGGTTGTCTAATTGATCCCCCAGTATCAGAACCTAAACTAAATGGTACTAAGCCTGCTGCTACAGCCGCAGCAGAACCACCTGATGATCCACCCGGTACGGCCGTGTGATCAAAGGGATTGACCGTTTTTTTGAAGTAAGACGTTTCGGTTGAACCTCCCATAGCAAATTCATCCATGTTTAATTTACCGATTAATACTGCATTTTCATGCTTTAATTTATTCATTACTGTTGATTCATAAATTGGAACAAATCCTTCTAACATCTTGCTAGCACAAGTTGTTTCTACACCTTCAGTAATAATATTATCTTTAATCCCCATTGGTATACCGAAGAGCTTTCCATCCATTTGGTCTTTATCTTGTAAATGATCTAATTCTTGTGCTTTCTTAACTGCATTTTCTTTATCTAAAGTTAAAAACGATTTAATCGTTGGATCTGTCTCTTCAATTGCATCATAAATATCTTTAACAATATCTGATGGTTTAACTTTTTTATCTTTAATTAATTGTTGTAGATTCTCAATTGATTCATATCGAATACTCATCTTAAGCGTCCTCCTCATTCATGATGGATGGCACTTTAAATTGACCATCTTCTGTTTCTTTTGCATTTTTTAATGCAAGTTCTTGAGGAATACCCTCTTGAGCTTTATCTTCACGTAACACATTTTGTAAATCTAAAACGTGATATGTTGGCTCAACACCTTCAGTAGCTGCACTATCATTTTGTTTTGCAAAATCTAAAATACTTTCAAGCGTTGTTGCCATTTCTTCAGTTTCTTCAGGAGAAATTTGAAGTCTTGCTAAGTTAGCGATATGTTCAACTTCTTCGCGTGTTACCTTTGTCATTAAATTAAAAGCCTCCTTATTACTCATTCATCATAAAATTGTATCAAATTTCGACACAAAAATCTAAATATTTATTACATTACACGGGAGCAAGACAAAAATCTTATTTTATAATAAAGCTTTCGGTGCCACAGCCCAACTTACTTTAGTTTAAGGCTATTAAATTAAAAAACTATATAGACCGTTAGTATTAGGATTAATCTGGATTTAAGAAATTGATTTAAGTACATTCTTAACATAAATAACTATTGAAAAATGTAACGTTCGGTAATGTGTGAATTAGCTCAGCAATACATCATTATCCCTTTTATGTCTAAAAGCATTAAAATAATGTTACTCATTTATGATATTTATGCCATTATCCTAGTTACATATACAAAATCCAGAATTTTAATAGCATAGTATTCATTAATTTAAAAATTCTGAATATAAAATCTATACTTAAAATACCTTATTAAAAACTTATATTCCTTAAAAATTTAGAAGGCATAAAATTTATCTTCTCTATCTCATTCATCATATTGTATAATATTACATGTAACTAAAAATAAAGGGGGTTCTTCATATGTTATTATTGGGTTCTACATTGCAAAATCAAGTGCAAACAGACTGGCAAACGTATATTATGATTGCCATTTACTTTATTATTTTACTGATTATCGGATATTATGGCTACAGACAAGCAACAGATAATATTAGTGAATACATGTTGGGTGGTCGAAACATTGGCCCTTACATAACTGCATTATCCGCAGGTGCTTCAGATATGAGTGGCTGGATGATTATGGGACTTCCAGGTTCTGTCTATAGCACTGGATTATCTGCTATTTGGATAACAATCGGACTAACACTTGGCGCTTATCTTAATTATATTATTGTTGCACCGAGGCTTAGAGTTTATACCGAAATAGCTGGGGACGCTATCACACTTCCAGATTTTTTTAAAAATAGATTAAATGATAAAAATAACATCCTAAAAATAACATCCTAAAAATATTCTCTGGTTTAATCATCGTTATATTTTTCACATTATACACGCATTCCGGATTTGTTTCTGGTGGCAAACTGTTTGAAAGTGCTTTTGGACTAAATTATCATATCGGTTTGCTTCTAGTAGCCGTCATTGTTATTGCTTACACGTTTTTCGGAGGATATCTAGCGGTATCAATTACTGATTTTTTCCAAGGCGTTATTATGCTAATTGCAATGGTCATGGTACCAATTGTTGCTATGATGCAACTTAATGGATGGGATACTTTCAATCGTGTTGCTGAAATGAAACCAACAAATTTAGACTTATTTCGTGGAACAACAACTTTAGGAATTATTTCCCTTTTTGCTTGGGGATTAGGATACTTTGGTCAACCACATATTATCGTACGTTTTATGTCAATAAAATCACATCAATTGCTTCCTAAAGCACGTCGCCTAGGAATTAGTTGGATGGCTGTTGGTTTATTAGGCGCTGTCGGTGTGGGGTTAACAGGTATTGCTTTTATTTCTGATAATCATATCAAAATGGAAGATCCAGAAACACTATTTATCGTCATGAGTCAAATTTTATTTCATCCACTTGTTGGTGGCTTTTTATTAGCTGCAATTTTAGCGGCGATTATGAGCACCATTTCATCTCAATTATTAGTTACTTCTAGTTCACTAACAGAGGATTTTTATAAATTAATTCGTGGGGAGAAACATGCTGCTGAGCATCAACGAGAGTTTGTTCTTGTAGGTAGATTATCGGTACTAATTGTCGCAATTGTGGCATTAGCAATTGCATGGTCTCCAAATGATACAATTCTTAATTTAGTTGGAAATGCTTGGGCCGGTTTCGGTGCTGCCTTTAGTCCTTTAGTGTTATATTCTCTTTATTGGAAAAACTTAACGCGTACCGGCGCACTAAGTGGCATGATTGCTGGTGCGGTAGTCGTTATTATTTGGATTGTATGGATCAAACCTTTGGCAACAATCAATGAAATTTTCGGTATATACGAAATTATCCCTGGATTCTTAACTAGCGTTATAGTAACTTATGTTGTCAGTTTATTAACACAGAAACCTGGAGATTTTGTCAATAAAGATATTGAAAAAGTCAAAACCATAATCCGTAAAAAGTAAATGTAAAACATTTGCGCGTTATATTTAAATGTAAAGATAATATAAGACTTACAATTTCATCTTGGATATGCTGAATTATTTGTGTCTAATGACATCAATTGCATCTTTTTCATCATGTTGTTCATTGTGGCTTGCTAGTCAAATATTATCTAGCATGGAGTAATGCAATTGTAATATCACGATATAATTAATACCGCATCATTTATTTAGCATATGATTTTTTAATTTAATTAAACACACCCTAAAAGGTAAACGTTAGTCTAACTTTTAGAGTGTGTTTTTCACTAGATAATTTAACACTATTGTTGATATAATTCCATAAATTGTGGCGCCTATTCTTTAAAATAATCAGGCATCTTTAACTTCGTCTCTTGATTAACATCATGATATATCTCAATTGTAAATTCTGCTGGAGACATAAAGTAAAATGTATAAGCATTATGCGTATAGGTTGGTTCTTCAGAAGCATAACCATCTTTCGTAAGTCGTTCATACATCGCATCGACATCTTCAATACTTTTTTGCGGAAAACCAATGTGCAATTCTTTAGGATATTTAAAATCATCGCCATAAATCAAATTAAAGACAAAATGATTTTCATCATGCATAGCCACGAACTGTTTACCCGCGTTAACAAAACATGTCATATCGAAATATTTTTCGAAAAATGTTTTAGCCTTTTGTACATCTCTAACTACCATGTTTAAATGTTTTAATTCCATAAAACCCAACCTATCTCATTAAATTTATTTAATACAATGTGAAATAATAACCATTAAAGTTATTCACTTAATAATGGTGTATTTGATTCATTTCCCTAAACTTATTTAAATAAACAAAAGGCGGATATGAACTAATATAAGTCCTTCCGCCTTTAAAAAAGTTTCTAGTTATTATAAATATGCACTTGTGGCTCTTTGTCATCTTTTGATTTACTGATTAAAGCTCTTGAAGTATTACCGTCTTTAATACGTATTTCGTAACTATCGATGTTATCAAAATATTTATTAGCTTGTTCAGTAACATATTGAGTGATTGCAATCGTTTCAGCTTGCCCATAATAATCTATAGGTAAATCTACTGTAAGTTGACGTGGTTTTTTATCTACAAATTTCACTTTACCTGCTGCTTGAGTAAAGTTTGTAAAATATGACTGTAAATTATTATTAAATTGCTTAAAGTTATTGTTTAATGTCTCGTTTAACTTATCTGCATCATCTGAAGGCAATAAGACTGTTTTTTCATTAATGGACTTCCAATGATTGATCGTAGTTTGACCATCATCTGCAGTTGTTTGTGCGATAAAGCTTCCCGGAGAAATAGAGTCTTGACCAGATTGTTTATAGATAGCAAAATGAATCGGTATATCTTTCAAGTCTTCGTTTGCACGTAAACGAGATAGTATTTCAGATGCCATGGATTTACCTTGTTTCTCAATTTCTTTGTCATCTAAATTTTCACTATATGTTTCTCCATCTTTTTCCTTTTGGTAATAATAAACACTATTCATTGCTAGTCCAATAGTCATTCCTTTAATATTTGAACCTTTTTTATCCCTGTTGCCATAAAAATCTTGTTCTAGTATATTCGATAAATATGCAGGAGATTTTTTAGCAATTTTAGCTTTATCTGTTTCTCCATGATGTGATGGATTAAGGCCTAAATTCTCATTTGCATTTTTATCCTTTTGTTCGCTTTCACTCATTTTGTCAATTTCATCTTTAGTAAATTTAGGCTCAAGATATGCATTAATTGTAGACTTCGATAGATATTGACCATCTTGGTATAAATACTTGTCAGTTGAAAAGACGTCTTTGCTTAAATTCAACAGCCCTCTCTCAAAATCTTCTCCATTATATCCATTCGTCATATTATCCTGTAAAATACCACGCGCTTTGCTTTCTTTAAATGGGAGTAAGGTACGATAGTTATCACCCTGTACATCTTTATCAGTCGCAATTTGATTCGCACTGTTTGGATGATCGGCTGATTTATCTTTTCTATCATCTTGATTACCGTTACTACAAGCCGCTAATATAAATAATACTGAAATCAATAAAATTATTGTCCGCTTCATCGCCGTTCTCCTCTACTCCATTATTTCCGTTTGCTTGCTAATAAAGTCACTTTCTGACCAAATTTCAGTACCAAACTTCTGTGCTTTTGTTAATTTAGACCCTGCATCTTCACCTGCAATAACTAAATCTGTGTTTTTAGTTACACTATTGGTCACTTTTGCACCTTGTAACTGAAGCCAATCAGCCGCTTCTTTACGAGTCATCTGTTCTAGTTTGCCCGTTAATACAATTGTTTTATCTTGAAACTCTGGGTGACCAGCTAATTCTGAAATCTTTACCCCTTTAAAAGTCATATTAACATCTTTGTTAGCTAATTTAGAAATCAATGATTGAATATCTTCATTTTCTAAGTATGTGACGACAGATTGCGCAAGTTTGTCACCAATATCATGAATGCTTATAAGTTCATCTTCGGTAACAGTTAACAAACGTTCTATCGTCTCGTATTTTTCAGCCAAAACATAACTTGCTTTGGCACCTAAATGACGAATACCAAGACCAAAAAGTAAATGTTCTAAAGAATTAGATTTAGCTTTGTCGATAGCTTGTAATAGATTCTCTACTTTCTTTTTACCCATGCGTTCTAAGGGTAATAAATCTTCTTCAGTTAAATAGAAAATATCTGCAACATCTTTAATCAATTCATGCTGATAGAGTTGCTGGATGATTTTCGTTCCTAAACCATCAATATTCATAGCTTGTCTAGATACGAAATGAATAAGTCCTTCAACCAGTTGAGCCTGGCATTTTGGATTGATGCAGCGTAAAGCTACTTCACCTTCAATTCTTACTAACTTATGTCCGCAGCTAGGACAATGCGTTGGCATATGATACGTTTCGGCATCATTGGGGCGCCGCTCGATAATACTTTTTACCACTTCTGGAATAATGTCTCCTGCTTTTTTCACAACAACACTATCTCCAATGCGAATATCACGCTCATGTATTAAATCTTCATTATGCAATGATGCACGTGAAACTGTGGTTCCGGCCACTTTAACTGGTTCTAGAATAGCCGTAGGTGTTACTACTCCGGTTCTTCCTATGCTTAATTCAATGTCTAACAGCCGTGTAACTACTTCTTCAGCAGGAAATTTATATGCAATTGCCCATCTAGGCGATTTTTGCGTGTAACCCATCTCTTCTTGTTGTGCTAAATCATTAACTTTAATCACGATACCATCAATATCATAAGCTAATGATTCACGTTTCGCAGTCCATTTTTCAATGTACGCCAATACACCATCAATATCACTCACACACTCACGTTCTTTATTCGTTTTGAAGCCTAAGCGATCCAGTTCATCCAAAGCATCACTTTGAGTTGTTGCATTAAAATCAGAGAAATCATTGACACTATATAAAAATACACTTAACTTTCGTTTAGCTGCCAACTTTGAATCTAATTGCCGCAACGAGCCTGCAGCAGCGTTTCTTGGATTTGCAAACGGTTGTTCGTTATTTTTCTCTTTTTGTTTATTTAAGGACATAAATGAAGCTCTAGGCATATATGCTTCACCACGTACTTCGAAGTTTAATGGCTCTTTTAATTTCAAAGGGATAGCATGGATCGTTCTTAAATTTTCAGTAATATCTTCTCCAGTCGTACCGTCTCCACGCGTCAATCCTTGCACAAATTTTCCGTTTTCATATTTTAAAGATACTGCTAAACCGTCAATTTTCAGCTCACACATATATTCTACCTCACCTATGTGATCACGAATGCGTTGATCAAAACGCTTTAAATCCTCTTCATTAAAGGCATTACCTAAACTAAGCATTGGTGTATCATGTCTAACCTTTTCGAATGAAGATTGGGCTTCACCGCCAACACGCACCGTTGGAGAATCAGTCGTTTTATACTCAGGATGATCCGCTTCAATTTGGATTAATTCATGAAGAAGCTTATCATATTCGCTGTCAGGAACAGAGGGGTTATCCTGAACATAATATTCATAACTATATTGATTTAATAAATCATGTAATTCATTAACACGATGTTGCAAATTATCCATGATTTAATCCTCCTTTTTTTCAATCGGTGCAAATTGAGCTAACAAGCGTTTAGGACCTTGTGACTTAAATATAATATCTAATTCTACAGAGCCATTTTTCTCATTAACATGACTAACCATACCTTCGCCCCATGCTTTGTGTATGACCTTATCTCCAACATGCCAATCCGATGACTTAACCTCTCTCTTAGGAGAAGTAACTCGTTTACTATAGCCACGTTTTACCATAGATTTTGACTTAGGTGCAATGGTTTGACGTTTATCTAGGTTTGGTAATTCTAATAAATCTTCAGGTATTTCTTCTAGGAAACGGGATGGCATATTAGATTGTGAGCGTCCGAACAGCATTCTACTTGTAGCTCTAGTAATATAAAGCTGCTCTTCTGCACGTGTTATAGCCACATAACAAATTCGTCGTTCTTCTTGCATGTCATGATCATCATCGCTTTTAATCGCTCTAATATGAGGGAATAATGATTCTTCCATTCCCATTAAAAATACAATAGGAAATTCAAGACCTTTAGCCGAGTGCATTGTCATCATTGTTACGCCATCATCAATTTGTGCTTCATCAATATCTGCTACTAATGATAAATCTGTTAAGAAATTAATTAAAGATTGTTCTTCAAGTGGCGTATTTTCTTCATAGTCTTTAGGCACTGACATAAATTCATCAAGGTTTTCCAAACGACTGCGTGATTCTATCGTTTGCTCTCGTTCTAACATAGCGCGATAACCTGTTTTTTCTAATATTTCTTCTACAATTTCACTGATTTCTAAAAATTCTTGTTCTTTAATCAAATTCTGTAATAAATCATAAAACTGTATACATCCTTGTGTTACTTTTTTAGAAAGTCCGATAAAGTCCGCTTCTGATAATGCATCAAACATACTGATATTATTTTGTAATGCATATGCCTGAATTTTCTCAACAGAAGATGGTCCTATACCTCTTTTTGGAACATTGATAATACGTTGTAAACTAATATCATCATTACTATTTGCTACGATTCTCAAATAACTAAGTAAATCTTTAATTTCCTTTCTGTCATAGAACTTTTGACCACCAACCATAGTATAAGGAATATTTGATTTCATAAATGTTTCTTCTAGGACACGTGACTGTGCATTTGTACGATATAAAATTGCAATGTCGCCATAGCTTTTGCCATTGCGCTGATGTTTCATGACTTCGCGCACGACATATTCTGCTTCATCTCGCTCGGTCATGGCCTCATAATACTTAATTTTTTCACCATTGGTATTGGCTGTCCAAAGTCCTTTAGGCTTTCGTTCAGTATTATTTTTAATCACTTCATTTGCTGCATTAAGTATTGTTTTCGTTGAACGATAATTTTGTTCTAAATAGATGCTTTTAGCTTCAGGATAGTCTTCTTCAAAAGATAATATATTTTGAATATCTGCGCCACGCCAACCATAAATTGATTGGTCTGAATCACCTACTACACATAAATTTTTAAATTTACTGGCTAACATTTTCACTAATGTATATTGAGCTTTATTGGTATCTTGATATTCATCTACATGGATATATTGAAATTTATTTTGATAATATTCTAATGCATCTGGAACACGCTCAAATAACCGGATTGTAGTCATAATTAAATCATCAAAATCAAGCGCTTCATTACGAGATAATTGTCGTTGATAACCACTATAAACAGTAGCAATCATCTGTTCGTGATAATTATTCGCTTCTTTTTGAGCATCGTCGGGTGTCTTTAATTCATTTTTTAAATTACTTATTGCTGATATAAACATACGTGGTTCAAATTTTTTACTATCAATATTTTCATTTTTTAATACATCTTTAATGACTGATTTTTGATCTGTCGGGTCTATTATAGTAAAATTTCGTTCGATGCCAATGCGATCAGCATCTCTACGTAAAATTTTGACACACATCGAATGAAATGTTGACATCCAGATAACTGATGCTTCTTCACCGACTAATTGTTCAACACGTTGCTTCATTTCTTTAGCTGCTTTATTGGTAAACGTAATTGCTAGTATGTTATATGGCGAAACACCTTTTTCATTTAATAAATATGCAATTCTATGCGTAAGCACTCTTGTTTTACCTGAGCCAGCACCAGCCATAATCAAAAGTGGCCCTTCTGTCGTTCTCACGGCTTCGCTTTGTTCGTCGTTCATATTTGCAACTAATGAATTCATTACTGAAACTCCTTCTTAATTTTTACTGTTTTCAATGCTTGCTTAATATCTGTATAGATTAAATCTCCAACCACAATTGTATGCGCATAATTGGCCATTTGCTGTGCTTCTGACAACGTAGATATACCGCCACCATAAAATAATTGCGTGCTAGTCAAGGTTTCAGCTACTGACTTAACTTTTTCTACATCACCATAAATACCACTATATTCTATATACATGATTGGTAAATGATATAGCTGATCAACCATTTGAGCATAAGCAATGAGATCTTCTTCATTTAAAGCTGTTTGCGCTTGTGTTACTTCAGCTACTTTGCTTTCTGGATTAAGTACGATATAGCCTTCTAAAAACAGTTCATCAAAATTGATAACATGTCCATATTGTTTTAATGCCTTATGTAACATACCATTTTGATATTTAACATCTGCACTATTTAATACTGTAGGCACGAAATAAAAATCAAATCCTGGCATAACGCTATCAATATTGGAAATTTCTAACACTAAAGGAATAGGATATCTACGTACTCTACTCATTAAATGCAATACATTATCTTCTGTTACATTATCTGTGCCACCAATAATAATTGCGTCTGTGTTGGACATACAAATTGCATCTAAATCGCTGTCATTAATAACTTTTGCAGGGTCTAATTTAAATACATGGCGCCATTCTTTTAAATCATACATACAAGTATCTCCTTTTTTAACATACCTTAAATTATATCATTTTCTATTCTCATTTCTAAACTATTATGCCAAATAAATTCGATTATCATTACGTCAAACATGGCTGAGACAAAATCATTGTCCCAGCCATGTTGTAACACTATTCTTTTGTCTTAATATTTAATCGGTCAAGAATCATTGTATATGCATCATTACCCCATTGTAATGAGCGTTTTACACGTGAAATCGTTGCAGTTGATGCGCCCGATTCTTGCTCTATCGTTGCATAGGTATAACCTTGCTTTATCATTTTAGCTACTTGTAATCGCTGCGATAATGACTGTATTTCATTGACGGTGCATAAATCATCGAAGAATTGATAACACTCTTCTCTATTTTCAAGAGTGAGTATTGCATCAAATAATTCATCTAATGCTTTCCCACGTAATTTTTCAATTTGCATCGTTAACAACCCCTAGACTCATTTTCAATATTTAATCTCATTTTAACGTACTAAATGATTAAAGTGTAGTCAAATATACGCAAGAAGTTAAGGAGTTATTCTAAACCAGCACGATTAAAAATTGTATCCACTTGATTTAAATGGTGTTTTGGATCAAAGCATTCGTCTAATTCATCCTTAGATAATACATTTGTAATTGTTTCATCTTGTTCAATTAATTCGCGGAACGGTGTTTTCGTTTCCCATGATTCCATTGCTTTTGGCTGTACTTTATCATAAGCTTCTTCTCTTACCATTCCTTTATTGATAAGTGCTAATAATACACGTTGCGAATATATAAGACCAAATGTTTTATCAATATTATTTCTCATATTATCTTCATAAACAGTTAGTCTATCTACAATATTTGTAAAACGGTTAAGCGCATAATCTAATGCAATAGTAACATCAGGTAACATAATACGTTCAGCAGAAGAATGTGATATATCACGTTCATGCCATAAAGGTACATTTTCATATGCAGTTGTAATATAGCCTCTTATTACGCGAGATATGCCAGTGATATTTTCTGATCCGATTGGATTGCGTTTATGTGGCATAGCAGAAGAGCCTTTTTGTCCTTTGGCAAATGCTTCTTCAACTTCACGTGTTTCTGTTTTTTGTAAGTTTCTAATTTCTACTGCAAATTTTTCCATAGACGTAGCTATAAGCGCTAGCGTTGCAATATAATATGCGTGACGATCCCGTTGTAATGTTTGTGTTGAAACTGGCGCTGCATCAATACCTAAGTGCTTACACACATAGCTTTCAATTTCAGGAGGAATATTCGCAAATGTACCAACAGCACCGCTCATTTTCCCTACTTCAATTTCTTTGCGCACCTCTTTAAAGCGCTTTAAGTTACGTTTCATTTCCGTATACCATAGTGCCATTTTGATACCGAAAGTTGTAGGTTCAGCATGCACCCCATGTGTACGTCCCATCATTAAGGTATATTTGTATTTTTGAGCTTTTTCAGCTAGAACAGTTATAAATCGTTCTAAATCTTTTTCAATGATATCATTGGCTTGTTTAATGACGTAACTTAACGCTGTATCTACGACATCAGTTGAAGTGAGTCCATAATGCACCCATTTTCTTTCTTCTCCAAGTGTTTCTGAAACTTGTCTTGTAAAGGCAACAACATCATGACGTGTTTGTTCCTCTATTTCTTTAGCCCGATTGACATCTACTTTTGCATTTTGGCGAATTTTTTTAACATCGTCTTTAGGAATATATCCTAATTCACTCCATGCTTCACAAGCTAAAATTTCTACTTCTAACCATGCTTCGTAACGATTTTGATCTGTCCATATCTTTGACATTTCTTCTCTTGAATAGCGCTCTATCATTTTTTTAACTCCTATCACTAGTAATTTGATGAATGACTTACATTAAAACTGTACAATAATACGAAATAAAACGAAAAAGTTCGTTTTTTAATCACTTCAACCTTAGCTTATCAAAATTTCAAGTAAATGTATAAAGTTTTTCCTTACTTTCATATTCTATGATAATCTGAATACGAAAACAATTACTATCAACATTTTTACCACAAAAAAAGGAGCCGGACAGAATTCATTATGAATTCGTATTCCCGCCCCGATATGGTTGACTAGAATTGAAAAAAGCTTGGTATCAGCGTGTTTTCAATCAAGCCAACTACTGCAAATATATAGTTGATAGCCTAAATTATAAAGATGTTCCAAACTGTTTATCTTAATAGAACTAATCTGTATTCAATTTCTTTCCTATAAAAATGACTTCCTGTTTTAATACTTCTATGCTACCGTCAGCAAGCTCTTGAAATATAGGCTTTTCAATTCGACGTATTGGTATATATCCGTCAGAGCGCATGCGTTGTATACATTCAGTTATTGTTTCATTGTCATTTACTTGGAATTTCATAATCCACAACACTTTCTAATTCTTCAGGTTCATAAGCTGCTAACTTACGTTTACGTACACCTTTCGTCCAGAAACCACCATGTATATTTCTAGGCTCATATGCAATAATAAATGCTTTAGGATCTAGATTTTTTATGGTATCCATTAATTTAAGCTCATATTTGCGTGGAGTTAATATTTGCATCACCATACGACTGCCATCGCGTCCAAAAGCTGCGTAGTGTGTCACACCATAGCCTAAATTTCGCAATTCATTCGGCAAATCATGTTCGTATTCACCAGAGGTTACATTAACTACAACATAACCTAGCGCTAACTTTTCTTCTATTTTCATACCAACGATAATTCCAACAGAAAAGCCCAGCGCATATGCAAAAATGTTTTGTATTTGATCTAAACTTGACATTACTAATCCTAAACCTACGACATAGACTAATACTTCTAAAAAGCTCACGACTGCAGCAACATATCGATATCCTTTTAGTGTTAGAATCGTCCTCATGGTTAGGAATGTCACATAGCACACATTAATAATAAAAATAGCAAATACCATGAGCCATGGGTTTTGTGCAATTGCAGACATAAAATTCCTCTTTTCATTCATCAAATCCAGATTATTTTATCAGCCAAACTGATTTTTGTCACTAGTTTTTTATTAACTTTCAGTATTCATATCACTTTTGGGCCAGCTATATCGTGTATAAGCCAGTTCTCTTTTATGAGCATTTCTAATATAATGACGTTCAATTGTTTGACGAGCTGCCTCAGATACACCTTTTCCTTCTAAATAATCATCTATATCATTATAAGTTACACCTAACGCTTCTTCGTCTGGTAATTGCGGTTTATCATCTTCTAAATCAGCAGTAGGAACCTTCTCATATAAATGTTTGGGTGCATGTAAGAAGACTAAGAGTTGGCGTCCTTGACGTTTATTCAAACCGAAAATTGGCGCAATATCTGCAGCACCATCACCATATTTAGTAAAAAAGCCGGTAATATTTTCCGCAGAATGATCCGTACCAACAACAATGCCTTGCGTATGAGATGCGATGGAAAACTGTACTTTCATGCGCTCTCTTGCCTTTTCATTGCCTTTTTGAAAATCTGTTAACTTGATACCCGCTTCTTGTAGAGAAGTAACACTTTGATCTACAGCAGGCTTGATATTTACAGTCACTACTTTATCAGGTTGAATAAACGCGATTGCATCGTCAACTTCAGCTGCATCTTTTTGCACACCATACGGTAATTTAACCGCAATAAATTCGCATTTACGACCTTCTGCGTTTAATTCATCTACAGCTAGCTGTGCGAGTTTACCAGTTAACGTTGAATCCTGTCCACCAGATATGCCAAGAACTAAACTTTTGATGAATGAATGTGATAGTACATAATTTTTAATAAATGACTTAATACTTTCAATTTCTTCTGCTTCATTAATCTCTTTTTTAACTTTCATTTCCTTAACAATGATATCTTGTAACTTAGTCATTTTCTTCCTCCATCTCTTTCACGTGCTCAGCAACTTCAAATATACGTTTATGTTTATTTTCCCAACATGCTGTACTTAAATCAACGGGATACTCTTGGGGATTTAAATAACGTTTATTTTCATCCCACAATTGAGATAATGCTTTTGTTAAATAGGCTTGCGCCTCATCTTCAGAAGGTAAATCATAAACCAGTTTACCTTGTTCAAAGATTACATGGTGTAAATCAATAGCATCAAATGATTTAATATATTTCATCTTATAAGTATGAACCGGATGAAACATTTTTAATCGACTCTCATTATTAGGATTTTCGTGTTCTAACGTTATATAATCCCCTTCCGATTTCCCTGTTTTCTTATTAATGATGCGGTATACTTTTTTCTTACCAGGTGTCGTTACTTTTTCTGCATTATTAGATAATTTAATGCGATCAACGTATTGGCCTTCATTATTTTCAACGGCAACAAGTTTATATACCGCACCCAAAGCTGGCTGATCATAACCAGTGATTAATTTTGTACCTACACCCCAAGAATCTACACATGCACCTTGGGATTTCAAGCTCATAATAGTCTGTTCATCTAAATCGTTTGAAGCAATTATCTTAGCATTAGGAAAACCAGCTTCATCTAACATTCGACGTGCTTCTTTAGACAAGTAAGCAATATCGCCAGAATCTAAACGTATACCAACAAAATTAATCTTATCTCCTAATTCTTTAGCAACTTTAATCGCAGTTGGTACACCTGACTTCAATGTGTGAAATGTATCAACAAGAAAGACACAATCTTTATGTCGTTCAGCGTATTTTTTAAATGCCGTATATTCATCCCCATATGTTTGTACTAACGCATGCGCATGTGTACCTGAAACTGGCAAACCGAATAGCTTACCCGCACGCACGTTACTCGTTGAATTAAATCCTCCAATATAAGCAGCTCTAGCTCCCCACAAAGCAGCATCTAATTCTTGTGCACGTCTAGTTCCAAATTCCATTAATACATCGTTCGGGGCTACTTGACGAATACGACTGGCTTTCGTTGCAATTAAAGTGTGAAAATTGATGATATTCAGTAATTCTGTTTCCAACAATTGTGCTTGAATTAAAGGCGCTTCCACCCTTAACATGGGTTCATTTCCAAAGCAAAGCTCTCCTTCTTGCATCGCATGAATATGGCCAGTAAATCTTAATTGCTTTAAATATTCTAAAAAGTCATCCTGATAACCTATAGATGCAAGATAAGCAATGTCTGAATCTGTAAATTTAAAATTTTCCACAAACTGAATTACCCGTTTCAAACCATTAAATACTGCATAACCACTATCAAATGGCATATTTCTAAAATACAAATCAAAAACTGCCATTCGCTCATGTATGCCGTCATGCCAATAACTTTCTGCCATATTTATTTGATATAAATCATTATGCAACATTAAACTATCATCACTATATTGATACACAAGACTCTCTCCAATCGATCTTTTTATATATTTTATCATAATTCAAACATTCAGAATAATTTAGTTGTTTAATACATACTTTATGTGATCTGCTTTAAAAGACAAATTAGTGACAATGTAATCTTTTTTATGGCCTTTTAATAGCTCTCCATTATAATGGTGATGAGGTGAGCATATGTTAAGGGAAAAAGCCATACAATTTATCCAAACTATGTATAAAGAATTAAAATATTCACAAACTAAAATGAATGCTCGTATACTACAAATAGAGCAAGAAATTGAAGAATCTGGTATTTATACACATACATTAGAAGAATTAACGTATGGTGCCAAAATGGCATGGAGAAATTCAAATCGTTGTATCGGCCGACTATTTTGGGAATCGTTAAACGTTATTGATGCGAGAGATGTTCAAGATGAATCGTCCTTTATAAATTCAATCCATCAGCATTTATCTTTAGCAACAAATGGCGGAAAAATAAAACCTACAATTACTATTTTTTCAGCGGAAAACCCACCTAAAATTTTCAACAATCAAATCATTCGCTATGCTGGATACGATGACATGGGTGACCCTGCAGAACGAGACGTGACTCGTCTAGCACAACACTTAGGATGGCAAGGTAATCATACAGATTTTGATGTGTTACCATTAATCTTTCAAATTCCTGGGAAGCGTGTAACATATCATGAACTTCCTTCTGAACTTGTGAAAGAAGTTGATATTATACATGAGCATTACCCTAAATTAAAAGCACTTAATTTAAAATGGTATGCCGTTCCTATTATTTCAAATATGAACTTAGTTATCGGTGGCATCACATATACCTGCGCTCCTTTTAACGGCTGGTATATGGTCACTGAAATTGCAGTTCGAAATTTTACTGATTCTTATCGCTATAATTTATTAGAAAAAGTTGCAGATGCTTTCAATTTTGATACACTAAAAAATAATACATTCAACAAAGATCGGGCATTAGTTGAATTGAATTATGCGGTCTATCATTCATTCAAATCGCAAGGCGTTTCAATTGTTGATCACTTAACGGCTTCTAAACAGTTTGAACTTTTTCAACAAAAGGAAGCTCAAGCAGAACGCCAAGTGACTGGTAAGTGGTCCTGGCTGGCACCGCCATTATCGCCAACTTTAACTGATAACTATCACCATGGTTTTAATAATGAGATGAAAGATCCAAATTTCTATTATAAAAAGAACAAAACAACATCTTGCCCTTTCCATTAAACACGCTTATGGAGGTCAACTATGAAATTACATTATTTAGGTCCAAAGGGCACTTTTTCTTTTTTAGCAAGCCAACAAATCGTCTCAGAGCCATCAATTGATCGGTGTGCACAGTCCAACTTGCTTGAGGTTATTTTAGCTGTTGTAAATAATAAAGAAGATATGGGAATCGTTCCTATCGAAAATTCTATCGAAGGGACGATTAATATGGTTGCAGATGCACTAGCACAACAAGATATTTTTGCCCACGGGGAAATTATCATAAACATTCACTTTGGATTATATGCATTGCCCCATACATCACTTTCTGATATTTCTACCGTTTATTCGATTGCACCAGCGATTAGTCAAACACGTAACTTTATACACCAACATGGTTTTAATTACGATTATGTCGATAGTACTATTCAGAGTTTAGATAAAATTACATCGACGACTGCAGCAATTGCACCACTGGGCAGTGGAGAACGACTAGGATTTAAGGCCTTAGCATCAAATATTGAAGATTATCCGCATAACACAACACGCTTTTTAATCATCAAAAATCATAATCATTTTAAACCGTATACCAGTCAGACCATACTTGTTATAACACCTCAGTCCGATAAACCCGGCCTATTAGCCAGCATATTAAATACATTTGCATTATTTAATATTAATTTATCATGGATAGAATCACGACCTTTAAAAACAGAACTTGGAAAATATCGATTTTTTGTCCAAGCTGACAGAGGTTTAAATGATGAATTAAAAAAAGTGATTTCAATATTAGAAACATTAGACTTTAAAATTAAAATTATCGGTTCGTTTTCTAATTAAAAATAATTCTGAAATAGTTTCAATGGTATCATTTTGAAGAAAATAAGCCGGGAGCTTTTAGTAATTTTTTATAACGCACATCGTTGATTTAGTTTAGTGGTATTTATTAAATGATACGAAAGTGCCTTATTTTTAAAGCATTTAAAGGTAAAATTACATGTTAATACATAGTATTTATGGCGAGACTCCTGAGGGAGCAGTGCCAGTCGAAGACAGGGGCCCCAACAAAGAGAAATTCGAAAAGCATTTCGTCAAGCAAAGCAAGTTGGGGTGGGGCCCCAACAAAAAGACTTTCCAAAAGAAAGTCAACGAACAACGCGAGTTGGGGTGGCTGAGACGGCACCCTAGGAAAGCGAAGCCATTCAATACGAAGTATTGTGAAAATAGAGAACAGCAGCAAGATATTTTTTAATTGAAAATATCTTACTGCTGTTTTTCTGAGATTTATACCCAGACCATATTTTTTGTAATTTATATCCCTACCTGTATTATTTTAAATTTTTATCTTAAACTGTATTTTCTTGTATTAATATTTATACTTTAGCCATTATTTTAATGGTAAAGCTTTTGAAATATCAATACCTAAAATGATAGGCATAAAGAAATAAACTACAATAATGATAAGTACGGCACTAATGAGATTGACCCAAAAACCTACATAAGCCATTTCCCTAATTTCTAATTTCCCAGTACCAAACACGATTGCATTGGGCGGTGTTCCCACAGGTAACATATAAGCACAGTTCGCTGCCATAGCTGCAGGAACCATCAATAATAATGGGTGTACATCAACAGCTACAGATAATGATGCCAATATTGGTAATATCATCGTCGCTGTTGCTGTATTGGAAGTTATTTCTGTTAAAAACAGGACAAATAATGTAATAACAGCTACAATAATCATCGGGCTAACACCATCTAAAGATTTTAATTGTAAACCTAACCATTTAGCCAAACCACTCTCTGATATCCCTTTCGCTAAAGCTAAGCCACCACCAAATAAAATTAGTACTCCCCATGGTAATTCTTTAGCCACTTCCCAATCAATGATTCGTTGAAACTGTTGTTTGTTCTTTGCGGGTATAATGAAAAGTAGCACTGAAATAAATATGGCGATGGTACCATCAGCTATTTCTGACGTTACAGACCAATTATTCAATAAAAATTCACGCGAAATCCAGAGTAAACTTGCAAATACAAATATAGCCTGAACAACCTTTTCTTCGTACTTCATTTTGCCAAGCTCATCTAATTTCAATTGAATCAATGATTGTCCACCAGGCAAATATTTCATATCATGTTTAAAAGCTACATATCTTAAATATGCCCATGTTAATGCGATAAGTATAAATACAGTTGGAATACCAATAATCATCCATTTAGCAAAACTAATTTCTTGTCCAAAATGTTATTCAAATTGTCCTTTCAAAATTATTAATGGTGGCGTTCCTATCAGTGTGCCAAGACCACCTATCGTTCCTGCATAACCTATCGCTAATACTAAAGACTTTTCAAATTTGTGTAAGCTGACTTTGTGTTTTTCTTTATCATTCAATTCATTTGCTTCTTTAATTATAGCTAGTCCAATAGGAATCATTATCATGACAGCTGCTGTGTTTGACACAAACATTGATAGAAACCCTGTTGCTATCATAAAACCCAATAATATTTTGGCTGTACTTGCCCCTATATACTTGATAATCGTTAAGGCAACACGTGTATGCAAATTCCATCTTTCCATTGCAATAGCTAGAATGAAGCCACCTAAAAATAAGAAAATAATATCATTGCCATATTCTGATGATACAGCTTCAGGTGATAACACATGACCAATTGGTAATAAAATTAGCGGTAAAAAACTTGTTGCTGCAATCGGAATTGCTTCTGTTATCCACCAAATTGCAATCCACACAGTTATTGCTAATACAAAATCCCCTTTTTCTGGCAAAGCCGGTGGATGAAAGAAAATTAATATTAAAGCAAAACATAGCGGCCCTAAAATAAGTCCTAATAATTGCCCTAAATTGTAAGACTTTTTTGTACTATTTTGCGAGAAAAATGTTAAATAACTTGATGTTCGTTGCTGCGAGTCATTTTTTGAAAATAACATCGCTTCCACCCCCTACATCTTTATGTTAATTATCAAAATATTCACTTAATAGATGATAATTATAAGTATTATACCATATAAAAAAACACCCTTTTGAAAATTAATTCAACAGAGTGTTCGAGTAAATAAATTTTATTATTCAATATTAATTAAATTTATATTGATTTCTTCAGTCTGATTTATGGTCACGTCTTTGGCATCTTCAACATGTATCGTTTTTTCAGCATTATCAAATGTATTAGCCGAAATGCAAACAGTTTGATGCTTCACATTATTATAGCTGCGTATGTGAATAGCATCTTTAGTCATCTTACCTTTAAAATGATTGTTAATAATATTGATATTTCTACCTGCCTCTGTTTGGTGTTCCTGCCCTAGCATATCAGCCGCATTTTTCCCATCTTTCACTGCTAAAAAGCGGATGCCTCCAGCACAGCTAATAAAATGATTATGCGCAATAAATGTATCTTTCCATTTCAATGGTGTCACTGCATAGTCAGTCATGCCATCAAAAACATTATTATTTATGTGAACATTTTCATAAAAATGTTGATAACGACTCGCATGAGAGCCAATCGCCCGATTCCAAGGACCCATGCCAGCTGTTTTAGATTTTCCAAAGTAGCAATTTTCTATCACTACATTTTTAGTTATCGTACCATCACGCGTTCCAAATTTTGGAAATGCTCCAGGCACTTGTATATCGAGTTGAACAGCTTCTGAAAACCAGCGATCTCCATCTACATCTCTAAATCCAATAAATCGACATTGCTTAATATACAAACCATTGATTCCACAAGCATCAATACAGTGGCCTCCTACAACATTTCTAATGGTGACATCCAACAACTGTATATCTTCAGCATGTCCAAAACAAAGTGCGGTATTATTATAGGGACAATTTTTACCGTTCATATCAAAGGTGCCCCCTTTAATATGGATATGACCATTACCACGATATTCATGATAGAAAATATATGGTTTCCCATTTTTCAATAAGGCATCTTTACCTGTTCGCAATAAAGTGGTTTGCTCATCTAGCAATAATGTCGTTCCTTCATAAATAACTAATGCTTTATTTATATGAAATTCACCCGCAGGTATATAAACCGTTTGTCTTCCTTTTCTTCGATGTGCAATATTAAGTGCTTTTTGAATCGCCCGTCTATCTGCACGTCGATTCTTGCCTTTCAACCCATAATCTTGTGCATTGATAATCATATCGCACCTCCTCAAAAAAAGTTGTAACTGCAGTGTCCTATGGCTATACTTATTACTATAAATACATCATATCACATTACACGTTTTTCTTTATTTTAAGCAATTTGGGAGGCAAAAATGATTAAGAAAGCATTAATCGTAGTTGATTATTCAAATGATTTTATCGCAACTGATGGAAAATTAACGTGCGGACATCCAGGCCAAGCCATAGAGGAGTATATCAAATCCCGATTGGAAGCATATCATGCCGCACAACAAGACATTATTTTTACAATGGATTTACATTACGAAGAGGATATTTATCATCCAGAAACCCATCTTTTTCCACCACATAATCTTGCGGGCACACATGGACGAGAATTGTATGGAACGATAGGTGATTTCTATAAGCAACATCAAGATCAAAAGCATATTCACTATCTCGATAAACGTAGATATGATTCTTTTTATGGTACACCTCTTGATTCTCTTTTACGTGAACGGCATATTGATACCATTGAAATCGTAGGTGTGTGCACTGATATTTGTATTCTTCACACAGCGATTTCAGCATATAATTTAGGCTACAATATTCATATACCAGCCAAAGGGGTCGCTTCCTTTAATCCAGCTGGACATGCTTGGGCGTTGCAACATTTTAAAAATACATTGGGCGCAGAGGTAGAAGAATAATCTGAAAACGTGCTAAAATAAAAGATATCATATTTAGTAAGGGAGAATAAAAGCATGACAAAAACTTATATATTCGGGCATAAAAATCCAGATACTGATGCAATTTCATCAGCTATCATTATGGCAGATTTTGAACAACTCAGAGGTAATACTGAAGCAACTGCTTATCGTTTAGGTGACGTAAGTGCAGAAACACAATTTGCGTTAGATCATTTTAATGTCAATGCACCCGAACTTTTAACAGATGATTTGGAAGATCAAGATGTTATTTTAGTTGATCACAATGAATTCCAACAAAGTTCAGATACGATTTCTGGTGCTACAATTAAACATGTTATTGATCACCATAGAATCTCTAACTTTGAAACAGCAGGACCTTTATATTATCGTGCTGAACCAGTGGGTTGTACAGCTACTATTTTATATAAAATGTATAAAGAGCGTGGTTTTGAAATTAAACGTGAAATTGCAGGACTTATGGTGTCTGCAATCATTTCAGACAGCTTATTATTTAAATCACCAACTTGTACTAAAGAAGATGTTGCCGCTGCTCAAGCACTAAAAGACATCGCTCAAATAGATTTAGATAGTTATGGTTTAGATATGCTTAAAGCAGGCGCATCTACTACAGATAAATCTGCTGAATTTTTAATTAATAAAGATGCAAAATCTTTCAACATGGGAGATTATGTCACTCGTATTGCACAAGTTAACACAGTAGATATTGATGAAGTATTAGACCGTAAAGATGAATTTGAAAAAGTAATGTTAGAAGCAAGTGCCAATGAAAAATATGATTTATTCGTGTTAGTTGTCACTGATATTATCAATAGTAACTCTAAAATATTAGTTGTTGGTGCTGAAAAAGAAAAAGTTGGCGAAGCATTTAATGTTAAGTTAGACGACGGTATGGCATTCTTAACTGGTGTTGTATCACGTAAAAAACAAGTTGTTCCTCAAATAACTGAAGTTTTAATTAAATAAAAATTTTACAGTTTAATTGAATATTAATTAAGTAACGATTTTCATTGCTCATGCTGTGGAAATCGTTATTTTTATAGTGAGTCAATATTTATATCATTTTTTCACATTACATCCTCCTACCCTAAATGCAAACACAAAAACTGAATTAGTATGATTATAATGAGCCATATATTACAATGACAATGATATGTATTTATCTTATTAGACATGCTTTTATGGTCAAAACGTAATTATGAGTTTATAAAAAATGAGTCTGGAACATCATTATGTTTTAAACTATAAACTAAATATTGGCAGTAATTGACTTGATTGAAAGTACGCTGATACCAAGCTTTTTTCAATCCTAGTCAACCTTGCCGGGCGAGACTACGAATTCATAATGAATCCTGTCCCACTCCCCATGTCATTAATAATATTGATATAGAAAAAAGGAGGCACTGCATTGAATCACATAGAACAAAGATTTAATGAGAGCAAACAATTTTTTAATACTCAAGCTACTAAAAATGTTAAGTTTAGAAAACAGCAATTAAAAAGTTTGCGTAAAAATATTAAAAATAATGAAAAAGCATTACTAGAATCATTGAAAAAAGACCTAGGCAAAAGCAATGTCGAAGCCTACGCGACTGAAATTGGCATCGTACTAAAAAGTATTAAGCTCGCACTCAAAGAATTAAAATCTTGGACTAAAACCCAACAAGTCGATACCCCATTATTTATGTTTCCAACAAAAAGTTATATTATGAAAGAACCTTATGGTACTGTCTTAATTATCGGACCTTTTAATTATCCTGTTCAACTAGTATTTGAGCCACTCATAGGTGCCATAGCAGCTGGTAATACGGCTATTATTAAGCCATCCGAATTGACACCACACACTACCGAAGTCGTTAATCACATCATTGAATCGTCTTTTGAACATCGGTATATTAGTATTGTTGAAGGTAGTATTGATGAAACTCAAACGTTGCTTCATCTCCCCTTTGATTACATTTTCTTTACAGGTAGTGAAAAGGTTGGACGTATTGTTTATGAAACAGCTAGCAAACAATTGACTCCTGTAACCCTTGAATTAGGAGGAAAATCACCTGTTATTGTCGACGAAACTGCGAATATTAAAGTAGCAAGTGATAGAATAACCTTTGGAAAATTTACAAATGCTGGACAAACGTGCGTAGCACCTGATTATATATTAGTAAATAAAAAAGTAAAATCTGCACTAATTACAGCATTAAAACACTCTATTGCAGAATTTTATGGCAAAAATGTTCAAAACAGTCCTGATTATGGGCGCATTATTAATGACAAACATTTTACTAGGTTAAATGAATTATTAAATATTCATCGCAATGAAATTATTGTTGGAGGGACTAGCGACAAAGAAGACCGATATATTGCGCCTACATTGTTAGAAAATATTACCCCACATTCTAAAATTATGGAAGAAGAAATATTTGGCCCTATTCTACCTATCATTGAATACGATGATTTTAATGAGGCATTAGATATCGTGCGCGCAAAATCAAAACCTTTAAGTTGTTACTTGTTTAGTGAAGATGAAAATAATACACAACGCGTACTGAATGAATTATCATTTGGTGGCGGTGCAATTAATGATACTTTAATGCATTTAGCTAATCCAAATTTACCTTTTGGAGGCGTTGGTGCTTCAGGCATTGGACAATATCATGGTAAATATTCATTTGATACATTTAGTCATGATAAATCTTATATATTTAAATCGACACGTTTAGATTCAAGTATGATTTATCCACCTTATAAAGGTAAATTAAAATACATTAAAGCGTTTTTTAAAAATTAATAAACAAGCCCAATAACTACAAGGCAGTTTTGATAGATTGACTATCATGACAACATATGCCAATGTGTTATTGGGCTTATTTTTATCTATTATTTCAATTTAAAAATGTGACACAAACACCTTCTGGAGCAACATGTGTTGAATCAGTCAACAATAACTTTCCAGTATCATGATTGCGTTCAAAGACTGTGACAATGCCTCCATCTTCTTGATGTGCACAAACAATGTAATCATCTGAAGCTGTTATATTAAAGTCTCGAGGAAATACGCCGCCACTTTTAACGATATCAATTAACTCTAGATGTGCACCTTCGTCACTTAATTTAAAAATGGCAATGCTATCATCTCCCCTATTACTCACATAGATAAAACGTTGGTCGTGAGATAAGCGTACTGATGCTAACTTCGTTTCATTTTGTAGCTGTTCTGGTATTGTTGAATGACGTTCTAATTCATGAAACTCGCCATTTTGATAAGTTGTCACACTGATGATATTTGATAATTCATGTACCACATACGCATATTGTCCATTGTTATGAAATGCGATATGACGAGGCCCATCTGCATCATTAAATTGTGATACTGCACTTTCTTTAAATCCTTTATCACTGAATTCATATGTGATAATTCGATCCGCACCCAAATCAGTAACAACAACAAAGCGTTGATCTGGTGTCTCATGAATAAAGTGTGCATGTGAGTGTTCTTGACGTTCATGAGAACCAAGGGGATAATGGAGTGCTAATTCATCTATAAGGTTGATAATATGGCCTGTTTGAGTATCCAATTTATATAATCTCAAAAGTCCAGCACTATATACTGCCTCAAAAAGGTATTCACCACTTGTTGATATAGATATATAACAACCTGTCCCTTCCGTTGATGGCAGACATTGATTCATATATGTTAAAGAGCCATCCGCTTCCTTTTTAAAACTTGCAACACCACACTGAGCATCCTCTTTTGTGATTGCATATAAATAATCATCTGTCTGAGCCAAATATGTTGATGCTTCAATGTTGTAACCTGTTTCTAAAAATTTGATACGCCCTTGTACATCATCTAATTCATAACGATAAATACCCTTTCCGTTATATTTCGTATATGACCCAATATATCCAATTGTCATAACTATCATCCCTCCAAACTTCTTATTTACTATTCTATAAAAGATTACAATTAAATAACAACTATTTAACAAATAAAAAAACAGCGTCTGTAACACTAACAGACACTGACTAAAACAATATAGAATTAAGCATTATTTCCTTCAATATCAGAAATAATTTCTTTTGTTTTTCTTTCGATATCTTCAAAATCTTTTTTGAAAATGTAAGCAAAAGCTACAAAACCTACACTTACAATGACAGTTGTAATAGCCACTAAGCTAAATACAAATTTAAATAATCCTTTAATAAAGTTCCACATTGCGATTTCACCTCTATTTAAAAATAAGCATATTTACAATATATAATATTATCACATATGCATTTACCATTAAACTTATACCCTTATTCTGATATAATAATCAAAAGCTTATCACAATATTTTGTTACCAATTCCACCAATTAATAATAGCATTTTTTACTTTATTATAAGTGTTTCCATTCATGAAAATCACCTCATTAATTATGATTAGCAATATCTAATGCTGTTATTTATTATAAATTCATTATTGTGAAAAATACAATTAATAACATATTACAATTCTGTAATAAATTAACTTGTGGAGGTTTACAATGCAACATGTTCAATCTGAAATTATGACACATCGTGGCTCGCACTATGATTTAGGTGTTAAAACAGCTCAATGGTTACGTAAAACCCCTTTACTAAAAAATAGAGAACAAGAGTGGAAGAAACGCATGCCAAGATTTGATATAGATGTTAAAGAAACGTATGGCGTTTTTCAAACATATGCGCCAGAAATATGGCAAGAACTAACTGGAATGCAAGATGTATTAAATCTTCCAAGTAAACAAATGGTCTTAAATTTCGCACATTATCGTTTTACTGATTTACCAGAGAGCGGTTGTACCGTCTTTCAAGGCAAAGATTATATGGTCAGAAATTATGATTATCATCCTGCAACTTATGATGGTCGTTACTTATTATTTCAACCGAATGATGGTGGTTTAGCTCAAATTGGACCTACATCCAGAGTGACAGGTCGAATGGATGGCATGAATGAAGCTGGCCTAGTAATGGGGTACAATTTCATGCATCGTAAAAAGCCAGGTAATGGATTTGTATGCTATATGATTGGTCGCTTAATTTTACAATATTGTAAAACTGTTGATGATGCAATTACGTTTTTACAAGAACTTCCTCATAGAAGTTCTTTCAGCTACATAGTTATGGATAAAAACTTAAACCATGCAATTATTGAAGTCACGCCTCGCAGTTTCAACGTCCGTTATGATAAAGTATGTACGAATCACTTTGAACTTTTAACTCACGAAAATAGAAATTATACGGCTGAATCTCAAGCTCGCCTTGAACGTACTATCAGTCAAACATCACAATCACTTGACAAACATCAAGCATTCAAACTATTTAATGATCCTCAATATGAAATATATAGTAAATTATTCAGAAGTTGGTCTGGTACGATCCACACTTCTATGTATGAACCACAATCTTTATTTGCATGGATGACTTTAGGTGAAAATAAAGCGCCACGCGTTATTGATTTTCAAGCATGGTTAAACGGCACGCCGCTATCCTTTAATCAATTTGATGGTCGTTTAGATACTGATTTAACCTTTGCTACTTATTAATGAAAAAACATTAAATAACGTGTTTACTTCTATAACGAATAAACAAAAGAGAATAAGTCTCTGACAACATATAATTAAACATTAGGAATTAGTTTAAAGTATTTAGACAAGGCTTTTGAGGGTTCAAGATGTGCTGAAACTATTACCAATGAAAGCAAGTCAATAATACGAACGATCGTTAATAAAGAAAAGAGCGGGACTACGAGTTCATGATGAATTCGCAGTCCCGCCCTGGCAAGGTTGACTAGGATTGAAAAAGCTTGGTATCAGCGTACTTTCAATCCAGTCAACCACTGCCAATATTTAGTTTATAGTTTAAAACATAATGATGTACCAAACTGAACTGTTTTCTAGGTATCATGTTTTAGACTCTGTGTCATCTAATTATTGGATTATTATATCTCCATCAGTTGTATAAAACTCTAAAATGTTGTGACTGATACCTACTTTTCCTTCTTTAAATGCTGACTGTGTGACAACACTTTTACCGTGACCTGGATGAAGTTTTAATAATGTGTTTTTTGGCTTTCGTTTATATGCAAAATTAATGTCTCCATTTTTCGTAGCTGCTTTCAAATTTGATTGTCGCGGCATATCTTCAAATCTTATATCTCCTTGATTAGCAAGAAAAATAGAATCATTCATTTGGCTATTTTCAATGTTAAAGCCCCCACTGTCTACTTTAAAACGACTTGACCGCATCTTACTGTTATTGATGTTCATATAATAATTATCGCCATTGATTTCAGCATTATCGAAATGACAATTGGTAATATTTATGCTGTCAACCCCTTTATAAATTGTTGTCTCAGCTGACTGAATACCATCAATAATTAACTTATTGTTTGGAGCATCGATCGTTAAATGCTTTAACATTTTAGATGGTACCTCTATTTCAATCATATAATTAATGGTTCTAAATGGATTGACATTAACACTATAACCTCTATTTGAAGATTTGGTTTGCATTACGCGCAATGTACCTTTGTATTTATGCATAGTTACCTTATTATCACTGTAATATTTCACCTTAAATTGTTTACCTTGCTTTATATGAACGCCACCAGAAGCTTTAATTGATAAACTTTTTATTTCATTTGCATCATAAGACTGAGTATATTTCAAATTTTTATATTTTTCTTTATCATGCATAAACCATGATAGTGTACCGCTAATGAAGAAAATAATAAATATAGCGATACCTGCAATCATTACTTTTTTCATTATTGGACGCTTCCTTTAACCGTTTTAATATACCACATTAAATATTTAATAATTAAACGATAAATTAAATTAACCAGTTTTAATGCTAAAACGATAAATATTAATCCCAATCCTGAATATGAAAGCCCAAATAAAATATTACTCAATGAATCTGGAATGTGTCGCCACAAACTTACGAGCATTAAAATGATAGGTGTTAATGTTAGAACACAAGCCATTACCAATATAAGCATTAAAATCATCCCAACAATTAATGTAGGAATTAAAATAAATAGCGTCGATAATACACCTAAACTAAGTGATGCCATAACTGCTCTAACAACATTACGTAGATTAGGACGGAACTCTGCATAACTAATCGCTGATTTCGCTTTAAAATTTTTGGCAATATTTTGCGGTTCCGGCATTTTTGTAACAATTTGTTGTTCTGTTTTCCCTTGTTGTTCTTCAGCCAAAAACATCGATTCATACTTATACATAATTTGGTCTTTTTGTTCTCGAGGCAACTCATCTAATTCAATTTCAAGCTGGTTTAAAAAAGTAATCTTATCCATACGTTCACTCCACTATATCGTTTATCTATATATCATATTTAGTGGTAAAAATTTAATAAGTCGAATGTATTAGCGACTGAAAAATTCTAATCGTTTTACACTATTATCTTTATATAAAATAGATAATTTCATATGATTTTGCTTATCAAAATATGTAATTGACTTATATTTCTTGCCCTGATGTGTTTTTTTATAACTTTCCCCTAAATTCATAATGGCTTGATCAATTGAATCACCAATTTGAACTCCAAAATTAGTAGTAATATTAGAATGATTAATTAACACAATCCCTTTTATTTTATTACTATGCTTTTGAACTTTAACTATAAGATTTTTATACTTTTTATGTGTATAAAAACGATATCTATCTAACTTTATTTTGTGGTTCAGTTGATAATCCGAATTATTGAATTGTTGATTTAGTTGTAAATCATTAATTTTTAGTTCAGATAAATCCACCGACTTTTCATTTTTATAAACATTTAAACTTATTAAAACAATAATGGAACTTATTAAGAATATTAAAAAAACAATCCATCTGTTTTCAATACGCACTTTATTCACCACTTTCTTACTATTTATTAAATATATCATAAGCACTAGCTCGTTGCATTTATCTTTATGGTATCTTTATGAATATCTTATAAAAGAAAGCGTCTTCATTTGTATATTATGCATTTGTTGCTATAATTATATAAACTACTTAATGGGAGGAAATGATTATGGCTAAGTTAGAAACATATTTTAAGCAAAGTCAACCTATTGGTCAGTACATTGATGACATGACAGTAAACAAGGAAAATGTATTGTCAATTTATGAGTCATTCAAGCTACCTAATGATGATCAGCGACTCAAACAGTTGCAACAATCAGCTTACAGCAAAGTATTAGTAATATCAGAAGACTGGTGTGGCGATGCGATGATGAATTTACCTATTCTGAAACGTATCAGCGAAGAACTAAATTGGGAAGTGCGTGTCTTCCATAGAGACGAAGATACGGATTTAATTGATCAATATTTAACTAATGGTACATCTCGTTCGATTCCCATTTTTATCTTTTTAAACGATAACTATGAACAAGAGACCGTTTGGGGTCCACGTGCACAAATTGTTCAAAAATTTGTCGATGACGTTCGTTCAACGCACTTACCTAACAAAGAAGATGCTAATTACGAAGATAAGTTAAATGAAACACATGTTATTATTTCTAATCGTTATAAAACAGACTCTACATTATGGCAAGCTGTTTATGACTCTATTATTACGAAATTAAGTTAATTATCCAATGTAAAAACACCCTAAAAGTTAGAAAAAAGCTAACTTTTAGGGTGTACTTTGTTTCAATATTACTTTTATTATTTTTAATATTTTTTATATATCGCGCTTAGTTGCATAAAACAGTGTTGTTACAAAAAGCACTACAATTGATGCGATTGAGATAAACCACTGCCAATTTGTAAATTCTATATTGCTATTTAATTCTTTTTTTGTTAAATAGCTAAACGGTATATATTTCATCGCATCTTGTATGTGTTCTCCCCATTCTGGAATAAGTCCTAAAAATGGATCAATAAATGGCACAATAAAGATTAAGAAAATACCTATTGTAAATATCACTGCTGGCTTTTGAACAATGAGTGTCAGCAAGAATAATACTAATCCATAAAATAATAAGAAAATCACATAGAACCAAATGTTTTTTAGGAATATATCTCCATCTAATTTATCGCCCTTAGTAAAGGCTTGAATTAACAGCATAGAAATATAAGCTACTCCTGCAAATATAAGTGCTATCAAAATAATTGATATAACTTTCGCCATCACATATCCAATTCTGCTAGAAACTCTGTTCATATAAAGTTGAATTGTCCCTTGTGAATAATCTCTAGTGATTGTTTTAATTACAAAAAGCGTGCCCACAAATAGTAAAGCCCAGTTAATCATTGGAATTAATGACTCATAGTGGACTTTATGCGTATTTTTCATAAACAAGTAGGATACTAGTCCAAATAACCCACCAACAAGTGCAATTGCCACATATGTCAAATAACTTTTTATTATACTAATTAAATCATATTTCACTAGTTGTAAGCTTCTCATTATTTATCACCTCTTTGATTAATATTAAAATACGTGTCGCGTAATGAATTTTTACGTGATTCGATAAACGTTGGGTACACATGACGTTGCGCTAACAATTTAAGTAATTGACTATAATCTTGTTGAATTTTAATATGCAATTCTCCAAGTTCAGCATGTGACTCGAGTACATTGAAATGGTTCTCTAGCACTTCTTTCGCCTCGTCAAACTGCTCTACCTTAACTTTAATAATAGTAGCATCATCAATACTTCCTTTTGTCATATCAACATCTTGTACAAATTTACCATTTCTTAAGAAAATAGCACGATCACAAATTAATTCAATATCTTCAAGTTTATGACTAGAGATAAGTATTTTCATTTGTAGTTCTTCAACTAATGACTTAATTGTCTCAAGAACATCAATCGATCCATCTGGGTCCATACCATTCGTTGGTTCATCTAAAATCAAATACTTTGGTTTATTCATCAAAGAAACTGCAATTGCTAACTTTTGTTTCATACCCATAGAGTATTTTTTAACTTTTTTATTAATATATGATCTCATTCCAAAAGCATCGATAATTTTATCTGAATAACTTTTATCAAATCCATTACCTAATACTTGAGCAAATAATTTCAAATTATCTAATCCGGATTTATTATCATAAAGCTTTGGATGTTCAATTAAATAACCTATATTATCTTCACGATTAACCGCAACTTCTCCTTGATAGTTGATAATATTATTGTTCATCACTTTCATCAATGTTGTCTTTCCAACACCATTTTTACCAATAAGTCCTACAATTTGACTTTCCTTAAAATCAAAATCGATTTGGTCTAACACGACATTATCTTTATATGTTTTGGTGATTTTCTTTAATTGCATCAAATACCTCCTGACTTTTTATAAACGTTTAATGTATTTTAACTGTATGAAATAATTAATAATAAATATGAGAATTGCAATTACTAATAACCCGTTGTTTAAAAAATAAGCAACCTCATTTTTAGACAATTGATTATTGAACATAGCATGATTTAAAACTGTAAAGAAAAATGAATACATAACTGGTATAACAATTAACATGAAGATTAAATAACCAACATAGCTAACGCCTTTTCGCTTATACTCCGTATATTTTGGAAAAGCGATTGGTATAGATAGGAAATTAACAATTAAAAATGAATATGCAGTTGAAATATGCAGTCGATTCATGAGTTCATTATCAATTGTTTGACTATCATATAAACCGATGACCAGTGCTCCAAAAAGTGTTAACAATAAGCACGTAAGATAATTTGCACGAAGCATGTCCTTTTTAGATACGGGCAAACTGGCAAAATATATATAGGCTTGTTGTCCACCTAGTCTTTTATGCACTCTAAACATATGTCCTGCATCAAAGATACTAATTATCATTAAGATAATACCTATTGGAATAAAGATGATAAATCCAAAATCTGTATTTACTGTAATAATAATGTAAATTGGAAAGAACACTAAAAGCCCTAAGTATATGTAAAGGGTCCATTGTCGTAATTTAAAGTTTCGCATCAGAAGGGATTTCATTGTGAATCCTCCCTTACTGATAGATTATTTTTCTGCCCTTTATCTAAATAAATCATTAATTCTTCTATCGTCGGACTATAAACTTCTACATCATGACCAAAAAGCTCTTTAAATGTATTACCGTGACTCGTCAATCCTAAGTAACCAGTGTGGCGTATCTCTTTGTAATCTAGTAGGTCATCTAGTTCGCTATCTAATTGAGCTGCATCACCTTTGACAATATCATATTTTGCTAATAAAGCATCACATTCACCTGTTAATAAGATTTCACCATGCTTTAGATAAACTAAATAGTCGGCAATTTTTTCTAAATCAGACATAATATGCGTTGACATCAATACTGTCTTTTGTTCATCTAATAGTTCATGTTGTATCAATGTCAGAACTTCATTACGAGCTACTGGATCTAATCCAGAGGTAGGCTCGTCAAAAACAAACAGTTCTGCGTGATGACTAAGTGCTAACGCTAATGATAATTTCATTTTCATCCCACTCGAAAGCATCTTTATCTTTTGCTGCTTGTTCAAGTGAAATTGTCTCAAGTAATCGTTAAAACACTTCGTATCCCACTGATTATAAAAAGGTGCCGTATAATACTCTAATTTATCGATTGTCCAATCAGGATTTGCATATATATCTGAATAGACAAAACCTATTTTATCCTTAATGTACTGTGGTGCATCATCCATAGTACGATTAAAGAGTTGAATTGTTCCACTAGAAGCCTCGAGTAAACCCATTATCAGACGTATGATGGTCGTTTTACCAGACCCATTAGCTCCGATAAAACCAGTGACAAATCCACGTGGTATATTAAAGGAAATATTTTTGAGTTCAATTGATGGATTTTTGTAATTAACGTTGTTTAGTTCTACAACATTCATACTTCATCCTCCTCATAAATCAAAGAGATAATTTCCTTTATTTCTGCTAAAGGCATACCAATCGTTTTAGCCTCTTTACACAATGAATGAGCAAGTTGTTCAATCACAATAAATTGTTTCTCTTTTAAAATAGATTGGTCTTGTTCTTTAACAAAGGTGCCTTTTCCTCTAATTGTAGTCACAAATCCATCTTTTTCTAAATCTTCATAAGCACGTTTTGTCGTGATTAAACTGACTTGTAAATCCTTAGCCAGCTCTCTCATTGATGGTAAATGGCTCCCAGCATCTATCTGACCTGTTAAAATATTTTCTTTTATTTGCTGCTTTATTTGTTCATATATAGGTTGATTAGAGGTGTTTTTTATCAGTATTTTCATGCACGTCCCCCTTTAATAACTGTATATACATAATATACACACTATAACTTCATATGTAAAGAGAAAAAGAGAGATTTATTGTTTTATTCAGGAGGACTGTATATATACTATATATATGCAATTGTATTTTCTCGTAATATATAAGCCGTAAAATGCCTGAAGTTCAGCAATTTACGACTTAAGTATATCGATAAGAACATGGTAAAAAATGTAATTATTATTACTTTATTTTCTATTTTGCTTGCGTCTATCATTGTTCCGACTAATAAAAGCACAAATAATGAACAAAATAGCAGCGGTTAAAATTTTAATTCCTGAACTTTCGTGATTCGTAGCTTGTAAATAGTATCCAAGAACAAAAAGAATAATTGCTAAAATAGCAAATATTTTAGTTAAATGCTTCATTTCATTCACCTCAACACGAGCATTATATCAGACTTAGCTACAACAATGAACTGATTTTAATAACTATAAATAAGATAGCACACTTTTATATTGATGAAATTAGAATCGAATGTTAGAATATAGGTGTATCCACAAATTATGCTACACAACCCCAAGTCTGTTGCCGCAGACTTGGGGTTTTTTGTGTATGGTCATCCTTTATCTTTCCATTTGTTTTCTAACCAAATACGAAAAATAACAAGTATTCCACCTGTTAATAATGTAGTTATTACATCTAACCACCACGTCATTATGCTACACCTCCCAAACTGCAAAGTGCCATTGGATAGATGACCTGTTCTTATTTTAACATAAAATTAGAACATATGTTCGTATTAAAGAAATTTATTTACCTATATTTTTAAGATGACTTTATCTTTATCAATTTTCAAGATAATATAAGTATGAATATAAATTAAAGTGAGGTTAAATAAATGAACCCATTAGCACAGAACTTAAATAATGAACTTTATCAGTACAATCCAGAAGTTTTATCCATGTTGTCTCAATTAGGTAAAGAAATGTTTTACCCAAAAGGTATTCTTTCCCAATCAGCAGATGCCAAGTCTACAAAATATAATGCAACAATAGGAATGGCCACAGATAAAGACGGTAAAATGTATGCTAACGAATTATATGGTGTCTTTAATCATTTATCACCAGATGAAATTTTTCCTTATGCGCCACCTCAAGGCATTGAAGGATTAAGAACATTGTGGCAAGAAAAAATATTAAAAGAAAATCCAGATTTAAAGTCACATATGATCAGTAAACCAATCGTGACAAATGCGCTTACTCATGGTTTGTCACTAATTGGTGATCTCTTTGTTGATACAAATGATACTATTTTATTGCCATCACATAATTGGGGTAACTATAAACTAATCTTTAATACAAGACATCAAGCTAATATCAATACTTATGATATTTTTGATAATAATGGCCATTATACTACGGATGCATTAGTATCAACTTTAGAACATTACACTTCTGACAAGGTTATTATGATTTTAAATTATCCAAATAATCCAACTGGCTATACACCAACTAAACAAGAAGTGAAAACAATTGTTGAAGCCATTGAAGCATTAGCCAATAAGAGGACAAAAGTAATTGCGGTTGTAGACGATGCATATTATGGTTTATTTTATGAAGATGTCTATACGCAATCTATCTTCACAGCGCTCACTACTTTAAATCACAAGAATATTTTACCTGTTCGTTTAGATGGTGCAACAAAAGAATTTTTTGCATGGGGATTGCGTGTTGGCTTTATGACATTTGGTATTCATAATGATACAGCTCAACAAGTATTAGAAGCTAAAGTCAAAGGGTTAATCAGAAGTAATATATCTAGTGGACCAATGCCATCACAAAGCGCAATTAAATATGTATTAGAACATCATGAGCAATTTAATAAAGAAATTCAAGCAAACATTAATACTTTGCAAGAGCGTTATGCTGTAACTAAAGAAGTCGTTTATGATAAACAATACCAACGTCATTGGCAAGCTTATGATTTTAATTCAGGCTACTTTATGGCACTTAAAGTGAACGGTGTTGATCCTGAGGAATTACGTGTTCATTTAATTAATAAATATTCAATCGGTATTATTGCCTTAAATGACACTGATATTCGTGTTGCCTTCAGCTGTGTCGAAAAAGATGATATTCCGCATGTATTTAATTCGATTGCTCAAGCTATTGAAGATTTAAAATAAGGAAATCGTTGATTTGAAAAACATTTTTTTAGAATATCATTCATAAAAAATATAGGCTAGACCATTTTCCCCTAAATAATAGAGTCTGGCACATAAATCTCAGAGAAGGAGCACTCAGATGAATTGAATTCAACTGAGTGCTCCTTTTTGATTTAATACTTCGTATTGTTGGCTCGCTTTCTTAGGGGACAGCTTTAGTCACCCCAACTTGCTTTGTTCGACGAAATGCTTTTCGCATTTCTTTTTGTTGGGGCCCCACCCCAACTCGCTTTGTCTGACGAATTTCTTCTCGAAATTCTATTTGTCTAAGAATTTTATGTCCCAGACTGTTTTTTATATTTTATACTGCACGCTTAAAAGAACGGAGTTTTTAATGAATCAAAATGTTTAGCGTTCTTAACTTTCAAAGTTGATTAGGACGGAAAAAGCTTGGTATAAACTTATTTTCAATCTAGTAAACTACTACCAATATAATAGTTAAGAGCCTAAGACATAATAATTGTGTCTTAGGCTCTATATTTAACTTTTTAACGCTATTTTACATCATACCTGGCATTAAGGGCAGTATGAAATAGATATAAATCACATACAAAAAGCCTATTAAATCAGCATTGTGTATTCTTTAAACATTCATTTTTTTTAATTTTTTCATTTCATTATGACCAAGTTATGACCACCAATTATTTCACACACAAACCTTTATAAATATATTTACAATAATTAATATGTTTATCCATAGAATGATTTCTCGTTGCAATATAATGCTTCTCTCAGCATCTTATATCACCTAACAAAGTTAGTGTAAAATGTTAAAATTGAAAAAACACAAGATATTTGTGCACTTTACTTTTAATAAATTTCTAGCTACATCTTTTTTGAA
>VNIW01000052.1_pt1 | contig 83385 bp, 89 predicted proteins | sample 7248591 | NCBI WGS metagenome assembly VNIW01 (sample SAMN12251776, study PRJNA551026) | human skin metagenome | isolation source: skin samples from patients infected with Netherton Syndrome | host: Homo sapiens | place: France:Paris | reverse complement strand
TTAGAGCCATTAGCTCAGTTGGTAGAGCATCTGACTTTTAATCAGAGGGTCAGAGGTTCGAATCCTCTATGGCTCATTGTTTGCACTTTCTCTCAGGAAAGTGCTTTTTTTATTTTTATCAAAAATTTTGACATAAATTATAGTGTTCATATGACAGTTATTATAATGATTGGTATAATTAATATCATGAAATTGAAACCGGAGGAGATGTCATGGATTTTTCTAATTTTTTTAGTAATCTAAGTACTTTAAAAATTATAACAAGCGTACTTGACTTGATTATTGTTTGGTACGTTCTCTATCTTCTCATTACTGTCTTTAAAGGAACTAAAGCGATTCAACTGCTCAAAGGTATAGTTGTTATTGTCATCTTTCAACAAATTAGTAAAGTGCTTAATTTGACAGCAACTTCTAAGTTGTTTGACATTGTCATTCAATGGGGAGTACTTGCCCTTATTGTTATCTTCCAGCCTGAAATAAGACGTGCACTTGAACAATTAGGTAGAGGAAGTTTGTTTAAACGCTATACTAATACTTACAGTCGTGATGAAGAGAAATTAATAGAAGCTGTTTCGAAAGCTGTGCAATATATGGCTAAAAGACGTATAGGCGCTTTGATTGTTTTTGAAAAAGAAACAGGCTTACAGGATTATATTGAAACGGGAATTCCTTTAGATTCAGATATTTCACAAGAGCTATTAACGAATGTGTTTATTCCTAATACTCCGTTGCATGATGGTGCAATGATTATTCAGGGAACTAAAATTGCCAGTGCTGCAAGTTATTTACCATTATCTGATAGCGCAAAAATATCTAAAAGTTTAGGTACAAGACATCGTGCTGCAGTCGGAATTTCTGAAGTTTCTGATGCTTTCACCGTGATTGTATCTGAAGAGACGGGGTCTATTTCAGTTACTTTTGATGGAAAGTTGAGACGAGATATTTCAAATGAAGTATTTGAAGAACTACTCGCTGAACATTGGTTTGGCTCACACTTTCAAAAGAAGGGTGTGAAATGACATGTTAGAAAATAAATGGGGCTTACGTTTTGTAGCATTTATATTGGCACTATTTTTCTATTTATCTGTGAATAATGTATTTGGAAATATTTTTAGTAACAATGACTTATCTCAAAATTCATCCAAGACGATTGAAGATGTACCTGTTCAAGTAATTTATAATACAAAAAATTTGCATGTAACTAAAGCACCAGACACAGTTGATGTAACGATTTCAGGACCTCAATCTAAATTGCTTAAAATTGAGAACGCAGATGATATTAAAGTTGCAGTAGATTTGTCTAAAGCAAGAGCAGGTAATTATAAAGAAGATTATGTGGTAAAGGGATTAAGCAATGATATTAATTATAATGTGAAGCCTAAGCAAGCACATGTAACTTTAGAAGACAAAGTGACGCGTACAATGCATGTCACGCCTGATATTAGTAATAACGATATTGCTGGTAACTATAAAGTAAGCGAAGAAAAGGTATCTCCTGAAACTGTGAAGGTTACAGGTGGTAAAGAACAGTTAAATCAAATTGCTTATTTAAAGGCAACATTTAGAAATGCCAATAAAATTGATAAAGATACAACAGATATTGCTGACATTGCGGCTTTTGATAAACAATTAAATAAGTTAAATGTTACAATTCAACCAGACAGCGCTAAATTAAGTGTAAAGGTTAAGCCGTATTCTAAAAAAGTTAAAGTAAATGTTAAAACGGTTGGATCTTTACCAAATAATGCAAAAGTACAGAACATCAAACTTGATGATGATGAAGTCGAACTATTTGGCAACCGAGACGATTTAGCAAATATCAAAGAAGTTACAGCTGAAATAGATTTAGATGATGTTAAAGAAAATACGAGTCAGACCGTGAAATTTAAATTGCCTGATCATGTGTCGAAACTTGACCCGAGTGAAACAAACGCAGAAATTACAATAAATTAATAAAAAGTAGAGGAGTATTTTTGATGGGGAAATATTTTGGTACAGATGGAGTAAGAGGTATTGCAAATAAAGAATTAACACCAGAACTCGCCTTTAAATTAGGGCGTTATGGTGGCTATGTATTAGCGCATAATGAGAATGAAGCGCATCCTAAAGTTCTAGTAGGTAGAGATACGCGTGTATCTGGAGAAATGTTAGAAGCTGCTTTAATTGCAGGATTAGTCTCAATCGGAGCAGAAGTTATGAGATTAGGTGTGATATCAACGCCTGGTGTTGCATACTTAACAAAAGAAATGGGTGCTGAATTAGGTGTCATGATTTCAGCATCACATAATCCTGTTGCAGATAATGGTATTAAGTTTTTTGGTTCAGATGGTTTTAAATTGTCAGATGATCAAGAAAGCGAAATTGAAGCCCTATTAGAACAACAAAATCCTGAATTACCTAGACCAGTGGGACAAGATATTGTACATTATTCTGATTATTTTGAAGGAGCACAAAAATATTTAAGTTTCTTAAAATCAACAGTAGATGTTAATTTAGAAGGTATGAAAATTGCGTTAGACGGCGCTAACGGATCTACGTCTTCATTAGCACCGTTCCTTTTTGGTGATTTAGAAGCAGATACAGAAACAATTGGATGCAGTCCAGATGGGTATAATATCAATGAAAATTGTGGTTCAACTCATCCAGAAAATCTTGCTAAAACTGTATTAGAAACAAACAGTGATTTCGGTTTAGCCTTTGATGGTGATGGTGATCGTATCATTGCGGTTGATGAAAATGGTCAAATCGTGGATGGTGATCAAATCATGTTTATCATTGGCCAAGCGATGCATAAGAATCAAGAATTAAAAAAAGATATGATTGTTTCAACTGTCATGAGTAATTTAGGTTTTTATAAAGCTTTAGAAAATGAAGGTATTGCTTCAAATAAAACTAAAGTAGGCGACAGATATGTTGTTGAAGAAATGAGAAAAGGTGACTACAACCTAGGTGGTGAACAATCTGGACATATTGTAATGATGGATTACAATACAACAGGTGATGGTTTATTAACAGGTATTCAATTAGCTTCAATCATTAAAATGAGTGGTAAACCTCTAAGTGAATTAGCGGCACAAATGAAAAAATATCCACAATCACTTATAAATGTAAGAGTAACAGATAAATATAATGTGGAAAAAAATGAAGATGTGAAAGCTGAAATAGCAAAAGTTGAAGCTGAAATGAATGGAGAAGGTCGAATTCTAGTAAGACCTTCAGGAACTGAACCACTAGTTCGTGTAATGGTGGAGGCTTCTACAGATGATAATGCAAACCGCTACGCCGAACAAATTGCTCAAGTTGTAGAAGCGAAAATGGGCTTAGAAAAATAAAATAAGTTAAACATTGTAATGTAAAGCTAATGAAGCATATTTAAATTGTTTCATTAGCTTTTTTTCTTATAAAATGTTTTTTTAAAACTTCACATTAGTTTTCCAGAGGTTAAATTTGCTCAAGGAACTACAACACTTAAAAAATAAATATGACACATTTATTTTTTTATAGCGCAAAGTTATATTTAGTAGTGTAAAATTATTTTAACATCTCGGTTATTCTAAGAATTTTAAATAAAATTCCGTATAATGTTGTGAAAATATTTGCAATATAACTTTCAAACATTGTAAAATAAACATTAATGGAAAGGAGGAAAGTGAATAAAAAACAATTATAGCGCCTGTGCAATTGTTTAAATACATGTTGACGACCAACAACTAATACAAGAGAGTTGTTAGAGACATTTATTTAACTTTTGTAGACGAGGAGGATAGTGATCGAAGTGATCGGCGGATGCTATCCCGGATGTGGCTCATTCGACAGCTTATTAAATAAAACATTGAGGTAACTTAATGGACAAAATTAATAAGATCGCCAAACTAATATCATGAAAAATAAAGTATAAGGGCTTGTTTTTATGTTTCTACAAATAGAGCTGTAATTTGCTTTTGAAACGATAGAACGACAGGCTTGTTTAACTTTGCTTAAATGAAGGTATGACAGATGATTGCTAATCTAAATTACAGCAATACGTCATATAATGTACTTTATTATTTCTAATGGAGGAAATTAAATATATGTGCGGAATTGTAGGTTATATAGGTTATGATAAGGCCAAAGAATTATTATTATCAGGGTTAGAAAAATTAGAATATAGAGGTTATGATTCAGCAGGTATTGCTGTTGCTAATGAAGAGGGAACAAAGGTTTTTAAGGAAAAAGGTAGAATCGCTGAATTACGCAAAGTGGCTGACAATAATGATATTGATGGATCTATTGGAATCGGTCACACGCGTTGGGCTACACACGGCGTCCCTAATTACCAAAACTCACATCCACATCAATCAACAAGTGGACGCTTTACATTAGTTCATAACGGTGTAATTGAAAATTATGAAGAACTAAGAGATAGCTATTTAACAGATGTAACATTGGTATCTGATACAGACACTGAAGTTATCGTTCAATTAGTAGAATATTTTTCAAATAAAGGGTTATCTACTGAGGAAGCTTTTACTAAAGTTGTATCTCTCTTACATGGCTCTTATGCTTTAGGTTTAATAGATGAACAAGACAAAGATACAATCTTCGTTGCTAAGAATAAATCACCTTTATTAGTTGGTCTTGGAGATCATTTTAATGTTATTGCTTCGGATGCTTTAGCAATGATTAAAGTTACGAATCAATATAAAGAAATTAAAGATCATGAAATTGTTATCGTTAAAAGAGAAAGTGTAACAATTAAAGATTTAGATGGCAATATTCAAGAACGTGATGCATATACAGCTGAAATTGATGCTTCAGATGCTGAAAAAGGTGTTTATGCCCACTATATGCTAAAAGAAATTAATGATCAACCAGCTGTCATGAGACGTATTATCCAGGAATATCAAGATGGACAAGGTAATTTAAAAATAGATGCTGATATTGTTAAAGATGTTGCTGAAGCAGACCGTATCTATATTATTGCAGCAGGTACAAGTTATCACGCCGGTTTGGTAGGTAAAGAATATCTTGAAAAATGGGCAGGTACGCCTACAGAAGTGCATGTAGCATCAGAATTTGTCTATAATACACCTCTACTATCTAAAAAACCATTATTTATCTATATTTCACAATCTGGTGAAACGGCTGATAGTCGTGCAGTGTTAGTTGAATCTAATCGACTAGGACATAAGGCATTGACCATTACGAATGTTGCTGGTTCTACGCTATCACGTGAAGCAGATCATACACTGTTGTTACATGCTGGTCCAGAGATTGCGGTTGCTTCAACAAAAGCATATACGGCACAAATTGCTGTATTGGCAATATTATCTCAAGTAATTGCCAAACATCATGGTCATGAAGCAGATATAGATTTATTAAGAGAGTTAGCTAAAGTAACGACAGCAATTGAAACAATTGTAGATGATACACCAAAAATGGAGCAAATTGCGACAGACTTTTTAGCAACTACACGTAATGCCTTCTTTATTGGTCGAACAATGGATTATAATGTCAGTCTTGAAGGAGCACTGAAATTAAAAGAAATTTCATATATTCAGGCTGAAGGTTTTGCGGGTGGAGAATTAAAACACGGTACGATTGCACTTATTGAAGAAGGAACACCAGTAATAGGGCTAGCCACTCAAGAAAAGGTGAACTTATCTATTCGTGGTAATGTCAAAGAAGTTGTTGCACGCGGTGCACATCCATGTATTATTTCAATGGAAGGCTTGGAAAAAGAAGGAGACACATATGTAATTCCTCGTGTTCATGAGTTGTTAACACCTTTAGTATCAGTAGTTACATTGCAACTTATTTCATATTATGCAGCGTTGCATAGAGGATTAGATGTTGATAAACCACGTAATTTAGCAAAATCAGTGACGGTTGAATAAATTAGTTAACATATATAGGGAGTAGGACAATAATAGGTATTTAGAAATACCCAAGCTGGTTTTTCGAAATTTAAACTAATATTGTCTTACTCCTTGTTTTTTATAGGAAGACGTTATTAAACTTTTCAGTAAGTTTATTTGCTATAATTATTCTCATTTCAAAGACTATTTGTAGCGCTATAAGTAAATTTCAACATTGGCCAATAATTGTCTATAATGAAGATAATTACATCAGAAGATGATTACCTTAGGAGGTTACAAAGAAAGATGGATATAATTAAAGCAATATTTTTAGATATGGATGGTACGATCCTACACGAAGATAATACAGCTAGTGGTTATACTAAAGAAGTAATAGACCAATTGCGAGCTAAGGGGTATAAGGTCTTTCTTGCTACAGGGCGTTCTTATGCTGAAATTAATCAGCTTGTTCCTAAAGGATTTACAGTTGATGGTATCATAAGTTCCAATGGTACCAGTGGTGAGGTCAAAGCGCATAATATATTTCGACATAGTTTAACACAAGAAGCGGTAAATAAAATTGTTCAATTAGCACAACAACAACATATATATTATGAGGTCTTTCCATTTGAAGGCCAACGCCTTGCACTGCAACAAGATGAATCTTGGATGCGCGGCATGGTGAGGGAAGAAGAACCACAAAACAATGTAGGGATTAGCGAATGGCGTTCTCGTAAAGACGCGCTCAAAGGTAAGATTAACTGGGTTAAAACATTGCCTGAAACATCATATTCTAAAATATATTTATTCACTACAGATTTAGCACAAATTACTCAGTTTAGGCAGTCACTTATTGACCAACAATTAAGTTTGAACATTAGCGTATCTAATTCATCTCGCTTTAATGCTGAGACGATGGCATATGGTGTTGATAAAGGCAGTGGCATTGCTGAAATGATTGCGCATTTTGGTATTCAACAGCAAGAGACGCTTGTCATTGGAGATAGTGATAATGATCGCGCGATGTTTAAATATGGTCATGTTACGGTAGCCATGAAGAATGCACGTCCAGAAATAAAGGATTTGACTGACGATGTTACGGTTTATGATAATGAAGAAGATGGTGCAGCACGTTATTTAGCAGATAGATTTTTATAACCAAGTTGGGACATAAATACAAAGTATTAAGATTGTAATGTTAAAATCTTTTCTTCGCTATGATTTTTACAATATAATTTGAAGTGATTAAAACTGATGCTTCTATTAATAACGTATTTTGCGTCATGTTATCATTATTATACATAAGGCACCTCGTTCATTTAGTTTAGTAGTATTTATTAAATGATACGAAACTGCCTTATTTTTTAAGCATTTAAAGGTGAAATTACATGTTAATACGAAGTATTGTGAAAATAGAGAACAGCAGCAAGATATTTTCTAATTGAAAATGATCTTACTGCTGTTTTTTTAGGGATTTATGTCCCAGCCTGTATTTTATTTTTGACGTTCATCAATCGATGTGTGTATTTGTTCGTCAGTTGGTTTAGTCGTGCGTGTTTCTGTAGATGTTGTATTATTAGAAGCTAAATCATTATCATCTTGTGAATTTAATGATTCGGATTTGTGCTTTTTGCTACTTTTTTTATCCTTTTTACTTTGAGACACATTGACTGGTTCTCCGTTGCGAATAAAGTATTGAACAACACCTAAAGTATTTAAGTAATGTATTATAATAGTGATAATTGCCACTAGTATGATTATAGCAATATGAATGTTATAAGCCAGTGTTTGTGACATATTTTGTAATAAATAGATATCCAACGATGATATAAGTGATATGATGAGTGCGATTAAGTTAATCAATAACACACCTACAAAAAATTTAAACCACGTTTTTTGTCCATTCGCAATTCCTTTAAAACCGTCTTCTAATGAGGCAATAGCTGTTTTATTACGGTCTTGAGTAAATTGTACAGTACTGTTTATCATAGGTATTAATACAATCCACAATAGAATTGAAATAATAAATGAAACAAAAACAAATGTTACAATTTGAATAATCAATAACGTATTTTGACTCTGAATTTCTAAAGGTTTAATTAATTCTCCAACAATTTTGAAGAGATATTTTAAAAGAAATGCATGTATCCAAGTTAAAGCGATATATAGTATTAAACTGATGATACCGAGTAAAATACTAGAAATGTATTTGCCACCTTTAAATGAAACAAGTAAATCTGAAAAGCCAAATTTTTGCTTTTTAATAGATTTTGATATGACATTAATAGAACCAGCTAGTAGTTGATATCCAACAAGAAGGAATATAATCGCTATAACAACCAAAACAATGATATTAATCGTCTGTAATTGCTCCTGTAATTGTTGAGGATCAACATTACCTTTTTGTATCAAAGTCTCTTGCATGTCATTACTAACTTTACTTAGATATAGTTTTGGAAGAAATTGACAAAGCACAAAGAGAATTAACACATTGATCATTGCAAAAACAAATGTTAACAACCAATGTGACTTTGTATTTTTGATTGCTAATTTATGAAATTTAAACAAAATGAAGCACTCCTTTACGTTAATATAAATACAATATCAAAATTCGAAAAAATTTTAAATGAATATCTAACATATTATGACATTAAGTGTTAGAATATGCTAATAAATGAACTAATGAAAGGAGATATCATCATGAAAATTGCAATTATAACCGATGTGCATGGAAATTATGATGCGCTAGAAACTGTTTTGGATGATATTGATCGTAGAGAAGATGTTGATAAAATTATAAACTTAGGTGACAATATTGGAATTGGTCACGAGACAAACAAAGTATTAGACAGCATCTTTGAACGTGAAGACATGGAGATGATTGCAGGCAATCATGATGAAGCGGTGATGTCAATAGTTAATGGCACACCTTATCCGGAAGACTTAAAAGATAAATTTTATGAACATCATCAGTGGATTGAAAGTCATCTTGACGAAGAATATCATGAGGTATTAAATCAGCTTCCACGATTTATTGAACAAACCATCTGTGGTAAAAAAATGCTATTTATTCATTATGAAATTGATAATAGTAAATTAAATACTACAATCGATGGACAACCTTTTAGTCCTATAGTTGAACCAAGTGCACAAAATATGTCAACGCTTTTCCAAGATAAAGATGCTGATGTGATTGTTTTTGGACATAATCATACGTTACATTTATTTGATGATAAGAAGAAACTGTACTTTAATCCAGGCTCTGTTGGTCTTAATAATGGTGCTTATGCCGTATATGGCATTCTGACAATTACTGATAGTGAATTCTCGGTGGAAAGAATCAAATTACCTTATGATAATGAAGAATTTCTTTTAGGATTTAGTGAAAAGCATGTTCCAGCAAAACAATTAATATTTGATAAATTTCTTTAAAAAATAAAGCTATCGTAGTTCCTAGTAAAGAAAGGATACGATAGCTTTTCAATTTAATGCTGGTGTACGTGAGCATGTGAATGATGAAGTCCTGTACATAATGTGGACGTGTCATGTTTATGTTTAGGTGTTTCTAACTGTATGGTCATGTGATGAACATTTAAATGTGATAAGTCATGTTCGATACGTTCGAGTAGTAATTCACATTGCTCTACAGTAAGGGCTTCACTTACTACGGCATGGCAGCTCAATGCATTCATATCATTTGAAATCGTCCAAACATGATAATCGTGAACATTTTGAACTTGACCATGTTGTGTAATAGTTTGAATTATTGCTTCTAAATCAACATCTGTTGGTGTTCCTTCCATCAAGATATTAAGCGATGATTTGGTAATGCCGAAAGCACTTTTTAAAATTAATAGTGAAACAATAATACTTGCTATAGGATCAGCCAGTGTAAAATCAAATAACCATATTAGGATAGCAGCAACGATAGCACCTAATGAGCCCAGTAAATCACCAAGCACATGAATAAAGGCACCACGCATATTTAAATTATGATGCGTATCACCACTTTTAAACATAATTGCTGCGACAATGATATTAACAAGTAATCCCATTACACTGATAACAAACATTTCAGTTGACTGTACTTCTGGTGGTGCGAAGAAACGTTTAATTGCTTCTATAATAATGAGTGCACTTATAATAAATAGAGTTACACCATTAAATAATGCCGCTAACACTTCAAAACGTTTATAGCCAAAGGTTTTTGATGTTGTAGCATTTTTTTCTGCATAGATAAAAGCAATAAGTGCTATGCCTAGTGAGACGGTATCACTGAACATATGGATTCCATCTGAGAGCAAAGCTAAGCTATTAGCGAGATAACCTCCGATAATTTCAATCAACATAAATGAGCCAATGATTAAAAACGAAATAAGTAATACTTTTTTGTTATTTGTGTGTACATGACCGTGGACATGGTCATGATGATGTTGATGTGTGTGATTAGTCATGATAAGATCCACCTTCTTTTGGATGATTTGCATGATGAATGGCTTGTTTTAACAACGTAGCGACATGTTGGTCATCAAGAGAATAAATCATAGATTGACCAGCTCGCTTGGCCTTAACAAGATGAGTTTGCTTCAACAATTTTAATTGATGAGAAACATTAGATTGGCTCATATTTAGCGTATGTGAAATATGGCCAACACTTGCTTCACCTTCTTGAAGTAATTCCATAATTCGAATACGATTTATATCACTTAATGCTTTAAAAATTTGGGTTACACGAGTAAGCGTATCGAAATCAGAACGATGTGATGGCATATGAGTCATATCCTTTCTGTATTTATGAATATATGTTCATATATTAATATAACTTTTTCTCATTGTTTGGTCAACTCATTCAAGAAAGTTAATGTTTGCCAGTTAAATGTAAGTGGTAAAATACAAATTAGCATTTCAAAAGGAGGACGTTATTATGGCTATTTTATTAATTGGTGCAAACGGTGGCGTTGGTAGTCAACTAGTTAAACAATTTAAAGCACAAAATGAAGATTTTACAGCCGGTGTTCGAAAAGAAGAACAAGTTTCTAAATTACAAGATGAAGGAATTCAAGCAATACAAATTGATGTTGAAAAAGATGATATTGATACGTTAATACAAACGTTTAAACAATTTGATACTATCATTTTCTCAGTAGGTAGTGGTGGTAGTACAGGAGCAGATAAAACCATTATTGTCGACTTAGACGGTGCAATAAAAACAATGATTGCTAGTAAAGAAGCAAAAATAAATCATTATGTAATGGTCTCAACATATGATTCACGTCGTCAAGCATTCGATGCTTCGGGTGATTTAAAGCCATATACTATAGCTAAGCATTATGCAGATCATTACTTAAGAGCATCAGGTCTAAACTATACAATCGTCCATCCTGGTGTGTTGACCAATGATGCTGGCACAGGACAGATTGATGCAGGTTTATATTTTGAAGGTAAAAATGCTATTCCTAGAGAAGATGTTGCGCGCGTGCTTAACGAAGTATCGACAAGTAATCAATATATGAATCAAGAATTTCAAATTATTGCAGGTGATAAATCGATTACCGAAGCGTTAGCTAGCTATAGACAGAAATAATTAACAAGTTAAATCAAATAATAAGAAGCTGGTCATATATTCACTCATGATACCAGCTTCTTTTTTTATAAAAGCATGATTACATTTTGCATTTATATTGTATTTTGCATGAAAAAGTAAAGCGCTTGCAATATTGTAAATAACGCAATTACTGTCAAATGTGATACAATCACTAGTGTTAAGTTAGCTATGTTATTATAAACTTAAGTAACGATAATAAATTTGAACTTTAAATGGCTAAATTAGCTTTTATAATAGACATAAATTTTGAAGAGGGGGGCTATGATGCCACTATTTTTAGAGCCAATATTTCACGAAAAGATTTGGGGTGGTGATAAACTCGAATCATTCGGTTATCACCTACCAGACAAACCAATAGGTGAATGTTGGTGTATCTCAGCTCACTCAAATGGTAAAAGTAAAATCTTAAATGGACAATATGCTGGTCAAACATTAGACCAAGTATGGACAGAGCATCGAGAATTATTTGGTGATTTTCCCAGTAAAGAATTCCCATTATTATGTAAAATAGTTGATGCAACGGCCCCGTTATCTATTCATGTGCACCCGGGAGATTCATATGCATATGAACATGAAAATGGACAATATGGTAAATCTGAATGTTTATATATTATTGAAGCAGCTGAACAGGCTGAGATTGTCTTAGGTACGACGGCACAATCACGAGCAGAAATGGCACAGGCTATAGAAGAACAACAAGTGGAAAGTATATTAAAACGTGTTCCTGTGCAAGCTGGTGAATTCTATTTTATTCCTGCAGGTACATTACACTCAATTAGCGCTGGCGTGTTAGCCTATGAAACGATGCAAAATTCAGATATATCGTATAGAATATATGATTTTAAACGTCATCGTCCTAATCAAACAACGCCTTTTCTTAATATAAATAGGGCCTTGGATGTTATAGAATACGGAATTGAAGTACCGAAATTAGTGCCTGAAAGTGAAATTATAGAGAATCATAAATGTTCACATATTGTATCCAGTGATTTCTTTACAATGGTAAAATGGGAAATTTCAGGTACTTTAAACTACATGAAGCCGAGAGAATTTTGTCTAGTATCGGTACTTGACGGTGAAGGCCAGATGATTACTGATGGAGAAATTTATAGAATTCAAAAAGGAAGCCATTTTATATTGACTTCAGAAGATTTAGATAGTGTATTTGAAGGGGATTTCACATTGATTATTAGCTATCTATAAAGAAATTAGTCTGTTTCTTGAATATTGGGAGGTATAAATTTGAAGCAATTTTTATACATTTCATTAGTTTGTGGTGTTATTGCTGGTGCAGGTATCTTTTTTAATCTGCCACATTATCCTACACGACTTATTCCTCAATTTATTGCGTTGATAGGTGTCATCAGTGCAATATTAACATTAAAAGATCATAAAACAAGTGGATTGTTATCATTAGGGGGTGTAATGATAAATTTAATGCCGCTTCTAGCAAGTATTGTGGGTGTTCAGCAATAATAGGAACCAAATAGCAATTAGATGATGAATACTACATCTAAGTAGAAAATATTATAAGAGAAAGTCATAAGCATATAGGCTAGTGATTTTCTCTTTTTTAAAATATGGTATTGAATTTTATGTTATATCTAATTGCTAATTTTTATGAAATTACACAAGATTTTTACGTGAAGTATGATAAAATGAAAAGAAATCATAAGAGAAAGTTATTTTTTCTCACAATGAATAATTAGGGTTAGGAGTTTCATAATGACTGAAGCAGTAAATTACTTTTGGCTAAATTGTGGCTATACAAGATGGAATCATAATGAACCATTAATTGGACAAACGACATTATTTGAATCAGGAGCTCAATTTAATCCTTCTCAAGGTTTTAGAGCATTTAAAAAAGCAGAAATTGGCGACAAAGTGATATTTTACCAAGTTCAAACAGATACTGGTTTATTAGGATTAGGTGAAATCACTAGCGTTCAAACAGGCGCTCAAAATAAAATTCGAGTCACTTTTCGATTTGATGAGCTACTAAAACCATTAACGATTGACTTTTTAAAACGCAGTGAAGCATTAGATTATAGAATGAATAATATGAAAGAAACTTTATTTAATCAACTAACTAAAGAGGAATTTGATCTTATTGTCGCCTTAGGACAAGGCCAAGAAAAATTACCACGCTATTTCTTTTTAGCTGAGTCAGAAGCGTTTGAACCTGGGGAAATTTATACAATATATACACATACCTATAATGGTATTAAACGAAATGGTTACCATTTTTATAATCAATTAGAAGTTGGTGACAACCTAGTATTTTATAATAGAAATAAAAATCAAGCTGTCATTGGTATTGGAGAAGTGACTAAGCATATTCATGAAAAGCCACCCATACCTGGTAGAACGAATAGCACCGCAATCGAAGTGCGCTATGATAAAAATATAACACCAGTGACATTAAGCCAATTAAATAAACATCCAAAGTTAAAGAATTTATATTTTTTACAAGAAAATACGAAACAGGCAATTGCTAGTATGTCTCAAACTCAATATGATGCCATTATTGATATGAGCAAAAATGATGGTGTAAATAAGCCATTTGAGACGATTAATCAACCTGTACATAGCGAACAAACTAAAGATGAAGCGCTTAAACCATTTATCTTACTTGTTGTAGGGCAACATGACGAAGGATTAAAAGCAGCAAATGAATTATTAGATAAGACCAATGCTAATCCAGTCATAACAACTGGACACCCTGATTTTTCTGAAGAAATGTTGTATGGTAAATACTTACCAAATGAAGCAGGTGCATTATATTATCGTGAAGGATTTATTACACATTTAATGCCTAAAAACGATAAAAGTTATTTAGTCATTGATAATTTTAACCGTGTTGATCCAGATATTTTTCAAACGTATATCAATGTGTTGGAAGGCTATGAAGTGACATTGCCACGATATAATAAAGATGGACAAATGATTATATGGTCACGCCAGAAAGATTCATTTTATCATTTTAATCCTAATTGGCATATTATTGGTATTACTTATGATGATATTGATGTAATTAAAGAGAAATATTCAGCTCAATTTTTAAAATATACACGCATTGTTAAAGTAAAACAAGATAAATAAAGTAGTCTTGTTCATGATATAACCTTTTGAAAATATTTTAAGTAGTGACAGTAAAAATAAGATAAAGCTATTCCTTTATGGAATAAGCCTTACAATACAAAATATTGAAATAAATGGAGCCACACTATGACAAAGTAGTGTGGCTCTTAAACTGCAATAATTGATTTTGCCTGTTTCTTAAATGTGTTTTAAGTTGTTTAGCTTGCAACCGAAGAGGAAATAGTAATAATAAAAGTAAGGATGTGAATTTATGCCAATTATTTATTATGATGGAAACTGTGTATATTGCTATAATTACGCAATATGGTTAATACAACATGGTTTATCTAAAAAATATCAATTTGCTACGCTTCAAGGTGAGATAGGGCAACATTTATTCAAACAACATCCAGAAGCACAGCATCAAAATAGTGTTATTCTGCAAGAAGGCCATCATCTTGAGTATCATTCGACTGCAATAGCGACGTTAATTACATCATTAACAACGTTTAAATGGTTAGGGATATTACTAAAATTGGTTCCAAAACCACTTAGAGATTGTGGCTATCATCTTTTTGCGAATAATAGGGATAAAATGTGGAAAACAAAATGGCATCGACCAACATCTTATGAAAAGTCGTTTTTCCTAGATGATAATCAACATGTAAAGTTGATTAATTGAAAATGATTTTCAATTAAGGGATAATAAGAATAACATATAGCTGAAAATAAGCTTATTCAAAGGTTAGGTATATGAATAAATCTTCAATTTGTTTATAATAATTATAAATAAGAGTGTTATTTTGCTTTACAGATTAGAATTATTATAATATAATGATAACATCATTACGATGATATAAGTTAAAAGGAGCGATGAATAATATGGCAAATCAACAAGATGTAGTAAAAGAATTAAATCAACAAGTTGCAAACTGGACGGTGGCTTATACTAAATTACACAATTTCCACTGGTATGTTAAAGGACCAAATTTCTTTTCATTGCATGTTAAATTTGAAGAATTATATAATGAAGCAAGTCAATATGTTGATGATTTAGCTGAACGTATTTTAGCGGTAGGCGGTCATCCTGTAGGAACGTTAAAAGAATGTTTAGATATGTCGATTGTTGAAGAAGCAGGTTTAAATTATTCTGCAGAAGAAATGGTCGAAGCATTTTCTAAAGATTTAACAAATATTTCACAACAACTTGAACAAGCTATTCAAGTGGCTGGAGAAGCTGAAGATGACGTATCAGAAGATATGTTTATCGGCATGCAAACTTCAGTAGATAAACATAACTGGATGTTTAAATCTTATTTAAGTAAATAAATTTAATCATATAATAAACCTTGATATTGTATTACACATGTGATTTTACTAGTGTAATTACAATATCAAGGCTTTTTTTATTCTGCAATTTCTAATGCGACTTCCATCATTTGTGTAAATGAATTTTGTCTTTCTTCCGCAGTTGTTTCTTCTTGTTTGATAATATGGTCGCTTACTGTAAAAATACCTAAAGCTTTTTTACCAGCATAAGTTGCATTAAGGTATAAAGCTGCTGACTCCATTTCGATACCTAAAATACCCATTCTTTTCCATTGATCATTGAAGTGTGGGTTCGCATTGTAAAATGTATCAGACGATAAGATATTACCAACGTGCGAAACTGCACCAAGTTCGTCTGCTTTCTGTTTAGCTTTAGTGATTAAGTCAAAATCAGCAATTGGTGCGAAGTGACCAGGAATTTGATATTGGTCTACATAATTAGAATTTGTTGAAGCGGCTTGTGCAATGATAATGTCATATAAATTGACATTTTCTTGTAGTGCGCCACAAGACCCAATACGAATAATCGTATCTACATTGAAGAAATGGTACAACTCATATGAATATATACCTATACTTGGAATCCCCATACCAGATCCCATAACAGAAATTTCTTTACCTTTATAAGTACCTGTATATCCAAACATATTTCTTACTTCATTAAATTGCACTACATTATCTAAGAAGTTTTCTGCTATGTATTTTGCTCTTAATGGATCGCCAGGCATAAGTACTGTTTTGGCGATTTTATGTTCTTTAGGTTGAATATGTGGTGTACCTTTAGACATTTGTTATCTCTCCTCGACTTTCATTCTTAACATAAAGATAACATTTGTTTAACTTTTTTGCGAATTTTTGTACTATAGAAGGGAAGGACAAAATGCCTATTTTTAAAGTTTAAACCATGCTACGAAAACTTTATCGTAGGCGCAAATATTAAACAACAATTTATAGGAGGGCGTTTTAATGGATTATGCAAAATATATAGATCATACCTTATTAAAACCAGAATCAACAAAGGCACAAATTGATAAGTTAATCAAAGAGGCTAAAACATATCACTTTAAATCAGTTTGTGTAAATCCAACTCAAGTGAAGTATGCGGCAGAACAATTACGAGATTCAGATGTATTAGTATGTACCGTGGTTGGCTTTCCATTAGGTGCGAGTACTACAGCAACAAAAACATTTGAAACAGAAGATGCAATAAAAAATGGTGCTTCTGAAATTGACATGGTTATCAATATTGGCGCATTAAAAGATGGGCGTTATGATGATGTGAAAAAAGATATTGAAGGTGTTGTTGGTGCAGCTAATGGGATTTTAGTTAAAGTTATCATTGAAACAATATTATTAACTGATGATGAAAAGGTCAAAGCTTGTGAGATTGCGCGAGCTGCTGGTGCTGATTTTGTTAAAACATCTACTGGTTTTGCTGGTGGTGCCACCGCAGAGGATGTGGCATTGATGAAGCAAACGGTTGGTAATGAGTTACAAGTTAAAGCTTCAGGTGGGGTACGAAACTTAGCTGATTTCAAAAAAATGATTGAAGCTGGTGCAACTCGAATTGGAGCGAGTGCGGGTGTTGAAATAATAGAAGGTCTTGAGGCTAACACCGATTACTAATGCCATAATCGCATTATCATAAAAAAGCAAACTAGTCGCTTATTGAAAGGGGATATGGCTATGAGAATGGTCGATATTATAGAAAAGAAACGCGATGGGAAAGAATTAACAACGGATGAGATTAACTTTTTTATTGAGGGCTATACAAAGGGAGATATTCCAGATTATCAAGCTGCAAGTTTAGCAATGGCTATTTTTTTTCAAGATATGACAGAACAAGAACGTGCAGCGTTAACGCTAGCAATGGTACATTCTGGTGATGTGATTGATTTATCCCAAATTAATGGGGTAAAAGTTGACAAACATTCTACAGGTGGCGTAGGCGATACAACAACGCTTGTTTTAGCACCTCTTGTGGCTGCAGTTGGTGTGCCAGTTGCAAAAATGAGTGGGCGTGGCTTAGGTCATACTGGCGGCACAATTGATAAATTAGAATCAGTTGAAGGGTTTCATGTTGAGATCAGTGAAGATGAGTTTATTAAATTGGTCAACGAAGATCGAGTTGCTGTAATTGGACAAACGGGTAACTTAACGCCGGCAGACAAAAAGCTATATGCTTTAAGAGATGTGACAGGGACAGTAAACTCTATTCCATTAATCGCGTCTTCGATAATGAGTAAAAAAATTGCTGCAGGTGCAGATGCAATTGTGCTTGATGTTAAAACAGGTAGCGGTGCATTTATGAAAACATTAGAAGATGCTGAACAACTTGCGCATGCCATGGTATCCATCGGCAATCATGTTGGCAGAAAGACGATGGCTATCATTTCAGATATGAGTCAACCGTTAGGCAACGCAATTGGTAATGCTTTAGAATTGCGAGAAGCTATTGAAACATTGAATGGACACGGACCTGAAGATTTAACAGAACTCGTGTTGACGCTTGGTTCTCAAATGGTAGTTTTAGGCCAGCAAGCTGATACATTAGAAGAAGCGCGACGAAAATTAAAACAAGCAATTCAAGATGGAACAGCATTAGCGAAATTCAAGCAGTTTATTGCTAACCAAGGTGGCGATTCACATATCGTAGATCACCCGGAATTATTACCACAAGCGCAATATAAAATAGAATTGCCAGCACAGAAAACAGGAACAATAACTGAGATGATTGCCAATGATATTGGTATTGCATCAATGATGTTAGATGCTGGTCGTCAGACGAAAGAAGATACAATCGATTTAGGAGTCGGTATAGTATTAAACAAAAAAGTTGGAGACACTGTCAAAGAGGGTGAACCATTATTAACGATTTATAGTAATCAGCCAGATATATTTGATGTAAAGGCTAAACTTTATGATAGTATAGCCATTCAAGATACAGGTCATAAACCAACATTAATTCATAAAATTATTACTGAGTAGGAGTGTTAAAATGATAACGCCTTTTAAACGTATACATCTTATTGTAATGGATTCAGTAGGCATTGGAGAAGCACCAGATGCAGCAGCCTTTAATGATGAAGGTGCACACACGCTTAAACATACATTAGAGGGATTTAAGGAATCATTACCTAATTTAGAACGACTTGGCTTAGGTAATATTACTGACTTGCCTGTAGTGCATAAAGTAGATCATCCTGAGGCTTTTTATACGAAGTTAAGTGAAGCATCTGTCGGTAAAGATACTATGACAGGACATTGGGAAATGATGGGCTTGAATATCATGCAACCATTTAAAGTTTATCCTAATGGTTTTCCAGAAGAATTGATTAAACAAATTGAAGAGATGACAGGACGTAAAGTGGTAGCGAATAAACCTGCTTCTGGTACGGCAATCATTGATGAACTTGGTGAACATCAAATGAAGACGGGTGATTTAATCGTTTATACAAGTGCTGACCCAGTATTACAAATTGCTGCACATGAAGATATTATACCGCTTGAAGAATTATATGATATTTGTGAAAAGGTAAGAGAGATAACAAAGGATCCAAAATATTTAATTGGACGTGTTATTGCCCGACCATATGTAGGAGAACCAGGTAACTTTACAAGAACATCAAATCGTCATGATTATGCATTGAAACCTTTTGGACACACGGTTATGAATGAATTAAAAGACAATGGTTACGATGTTATCGCTATTGGAAAGATTAATGACATTTTTGATGGGGAAGGTGTTACAGAGGCGATTCGCACTAAAAGTAATATGGACGGAATGGATCAATTGATAAATGTTACTCAAAAAGCATTTAATGGCATGAGCTTTTTAAATTTAGTTGATTTTGATGCTTTATATGGTCACCGACGTGATAAAGAAGGTTATGCACAAGCAATCAAAGATTTTGATAATCGTTTACCTGAATTGATTGCAAACTTGGATGAAGATGATTTGGTCATCATTACTGCTGACCATGGTAATGACCCGATTGCACCTGGGACAGATCATACGCGAGAGTATATTCCAGTATTAATGTATAGTCCTAAAATCAATCATGGTCATGAATTATCAAGTGACGAGACATTTAGTTCAATTGGTGCTACAATAGCAGATAATTTCAACGTAGAACTACCAAAATTCGGTAAAAGCTATTTAAAAGAAATGGGAGTGGAACATTAATGAAATTATTTAGATATTTGCTTGGTTTAGCATTTGGCACAGCAGGAGTCTTACATTTTACAAATGAACGTCAGTTTAGAAATATTGTGCCACATTACTTACCATTACGAAAAACTGCTGTACTTGTTACAGGAGTTTTTGAAATCTTTTTTGGTATGATGCTATTAATTAAAAGACCAGCAGAATGGTTGAAAAAAGGTATGAATTTATTTTTATTAGCAGTATTACCAGCAAATATTTATATGGCACGTAAAGAATTACCTTTAGGCGATAAAGAAGTGCCTAAGTGGGCACTATACTTGAGATTACCTTTACAATTTGTATTAATAGGATTAATTAAAAAGTTATAAGAAAGAGTTATAATACGAATTTAAGATATAGATTTATCTGACACTAGTAACACAGGCTGTGACATAAATTCCAAAATAATAGCACAAAGATGATTTGAAATTGTATATCATCTTTGTGCTTTATCTATTTTCTCTAATTTTTCTTTATTTGAAAAGGATTATTCAAGCATTTTTTTAAATCTGTTGAAAGTAATCTTTAGTTAGCAATTTGAATAGATAAACTAACAAATCCTACTTATCATAAAGTATTTATAAAAGTTGTACGATGAACCATTACATTGTCAAAGAGTTCATTTACAGGGATGGATTCAAATCGTCGCTTCTCCAATAATTGATAAAACGCATCGATAACGCTTTTTTAGTTTTTGTTACTCTTAAGTCTTGTTCCTTCATAATATAACCTCTCTCATCGGCACTGTAAGTTTAAACGATATCGTTGATAGAAAATGATCGTAATTAAGAAGAATTTAAAATTTATAGCAGTTCTATAAATCGACACAAATAGTTTTTGTAGATATTGTTTTTAATAAAAATTAGTCATATAATTTTCTTAATGATAATGATTATTAATTAATATTTAGAAAGTGTGAGTATTTTGTTGAATTTAAAGACTGGGATAAAAAATAAAAATTACAAAGTTAAAAGTATAAGTATATGTAATAAAAATATGTTATATCGATTAAGTGCATTAGGTATAAAAAAAGGCAGTGAAGTGTGTATTAAACGAAAATGCTTATTTAATGGACCAAGTATTATTGAAGTAAATGGTCAATTTTTGTGCATTAGACAATCTGACGCCAGAAACATTACATTAGAGGAGTAGGTTATATATATGGGCGAAAGTTTTTGTATTTTAGGAAATCCAAATGTAGGAAAGACGTCATTGTTTAATGCATTAACAGGGTCTTATGAATACGTAGGTAACTGGAGTGGTGTAACTGTTGAAAAAAAGGTAGGTAAATTAAAAGAAAACATAGGGCAGCTTATTGATTTACCTGGCATTTATGATTTATCTCCAGTTTCTAAAGATGAGACTGTAGTAACAGATTTTTTAATGGAATCTTCTTTTACAGGTATGATTAATATCATTGATACTAGCCAAATAAAAAGAAATTTGAACCTTACTATTCAATTGTTAGAACTTAATGCACCTTTAATTATTGGTTTAAACATGATTGACGTAGCAGTGCAACATGGTCTTAAAGTCAGATATGATACTTTAATGAAAAAATTAAAAGTACCTGTTTTTCCGATTGTAGCGAGAAAAGCTAAAGGGACTAATGAACTTTTACATGAATTGAAATTTTTAAAACCTGATAAAAGACAACAATTTAAAATTAACTATGGTCATGATATAGAAGATGCTATTGAAAAAATAAGTTCAATTATCTTAAAAGAGACAGAATATCCTAAAGAACGAATACGTTTTATAGCGATACAATATTTACTTGATAATAATCAAATTTATCAGGAAATAGGTTCTGAAATGATTAATTGTTTAGAACCAATAAAAAAAGAATTAGAAAAAAATTTGAATATGCGTGTACGTGAACGTATGGAATTGATTAGAGATAAATTTATAGATGATATCTTAAAAAATGTTGTCGAATATCCTAAAGAAGAAAAGCAATTTTTTACTGCTAAGTTAGATAAAATATTGATGAATAAGTATTTAGGGATACCCATATTTTTAGGCATTATATGGCTCATTTTTCAAATCACATTTACTTGGGTAGGTACGCCTTTATCCGACAAAATGGATGATTTCATTGGTGGGCAATTTACCGACTGGGTAAAGATGATGATGCAATACTTACACTTGTTGCCATTTCTACAAGATTTAATCACAGACGGTATTATTGCAGGTGTCGGCTCAGTGCTTGTGTTTGTTCCTCAGATCGTGGTATTATTCTTCTTTATTTCTTTGCTTGAAGATTCGGGTTATATGGCAAGAATAGCTGTTTTAATGGATAAGACAATGGAATCAATAGGGCTAAGTGGTAAGTCATTTATTCCTATGATTATTGGATTTGGCTGTAATGTACCAAGCATTATGGCTGCACGTAGTATTGAAAATGAAAAAGAACGGCTGATAACAATTTTAATAGCTCCCTTCATGTCTTGTTCAGCACGTTTGCCAATATATGCATTGTTTGTGGGAGTATTCTTTAAAACTTATCAATCTCTCATAGTTTTAAGTTTATACTTGCTTGGGATTTTAGTTGCTTTAATAGTTAGTACTATTATGAATCGATTTATTTTGAAAAACGATAGTTCAGTATTTATTGTTGAGCTACCAACTTATCGTGTACCTTCTATTAGAACTTTATGGCGTAGCACTTGGGAAAAGGCAAAAGGCTTTGTAAAAAAAGCAGGGACATTTATATTTGCTGGCTCAGTAATCATATGGGCATTAACATATACAGGACCTAATGGATTTGATGTAAAAATTAATCAAAGCTTTATGCATATAATAGGAGAAGCAATAGCTCCTATACTTTCACCTTTGGGATTTGGTACGTGGCAAGCAGGTGCCACTTTGATACCAGGATTTTTAGCGAAAGAAGTCATAATCAGTTCAATGGCGATACTTTATTCCTCAAATGAGAATGGGCTTGTTAACGTAATTCAACATCAATTCACATCCTTATCAGCCTATGCTTTTATGATATTTATACTATTATATGTTCCATGTATTTCGACAGTAGCTACAATAAGAAAAGAAACATGTTCATGGAAATGGACACTCATTGCATTATTTTACCCAATAGTTACAGCATATCTTTTAACATTGGCATTTTATCAAATAAGTAATCTTTTTATATAAGGACGATTTTTATGTATATATTTATAAACATCTTGATTATCGTAGTTATCATCTTTTATACGGTTTTAACATTAGTAAAATTTTTTAAACGTAGTAAAGAAGGGCAATGCGGAAGTTGCAAATCTAATTGTCATTGTGATACAACGTCACATAAGAAACATTTAAAGCCTTAAGAATCAAATTTTAAAATAAAAGTAAAAGCTTTTCTATTTTTGAATGAACGAATTCAAATAGAGAAGCTTTTTTGTTGTATGAAACATACTGAGATTAGTTATGTTTCTATTCATTATGAGTTACTTTCTTCTGCTAATAAAATGCCAGTTCACATGCATATACATCGTTTTGAGAGCAAAACTTTAAGTAGGGTTAGGATAAGTTGAATCGCGAGTATCCAATTAAGAAATATTCGAAAATAAAATATCGGTTACTATCCATTGGAATAAGATGGAGTACTGCACTTAGAAATATTAATACGTGATATAAAAAACTCTAGGGGTCGGGACAAAAATCATTTTTGAATTCTGTCCCGCTCCCTAGAGCGAATTTTGAGATTTATCATCCAGGATATTGTAACTAATTATTTAGCTTCACCGAACACATCATGCCATTGATTGCGTTTGTTTAAGAACGCTTTAGCGATTTCTTTTGCACCCTCTAATGAATGACTTGCAGCCCATCCACATTGTACTTCATTGCAAGCTGGAACTTCGTTAGCTTGTAATACGTCATTTAATGTTTTTTCAATAATATTTAAAACATCATTATAATCGTCATGATTAATAAAGGATACATAGAAGCCGGTTTGACAACCCATTGGACTTAAGTCTACAACTTTGTCAGTATGGTTTCTAATGTTTTCTGCCATTAAATGTTCAAGTGAGTGTAAACCAGGCATTTCCATATGTTCTTTATTTGGTTGTTTGAAGCGGATATCATATTTTTTGATTACATCACCGTTTAAGCCTTCCATCGTACCTGCTAATCTCACAAAAGGCGCGACAACTTTTGTATGATCTAAGTTAAAACTTTCTACATTCATTTTTGCCATTTGACATCCTCCTAAATTACTTTTAAAACTTATCTAATATATTGATTGTAACAAGACGACTGTATAATGACAATTTTGACCTAATGCATCATATGCCGTTGAGGCGGGTATAGAACATTATTGTTAGAAAATTTTGTAAATATAATGACAATCAAGTATTATTACGATAAAATAAGTAATGATTAATTAAAAAACATATTGGGTAAAAGATGTTGTTCGATTATTTGGGTTACGTAAGGGAGATAGTTGTAATAATGAACAGTAAACAAAAAATTTTGGATTATATCGAAAATAATAAATACGATTATATAGAAATCAGTCATAGAATACATGAACGTCCGGAGTTAGGAAATGAAGAAATTTTTGCGTCTCGAATACTTATAGAGAAACTAGCTGAACAAGGATTTGAGATAGAGACAGATATCGCAGGTCATGCAACAGGATTTATAGCCACTTATGATTCAGAACGTAAAGGTCCAACGATTGGTTATTTAGCCGAATATGATGCTTTACCTGGGTTAGGACATGCATGCGGCCACAATATTATAGGTACTGCAAGTGTATTGGCTGGATCGGCATTAAAGCAAACGATTGATTCAATTGGTGGTAAAGTAGTCGTTTTAGGCTGTCCAGCAGAAGAAGGTGGAGAGAATGGAAGTGCAAAAGCATCATATGTTAAAGCCGGCGTGATTGATGATATTGATATAGCATTGATGATTCACCCTGGCAACGAAACATATCCAACCATCAATACATTAGCAGTAGATGTTTTGGATATTAAATTTTACGGAAAAAGTGCACATGCTTCTGAAAATGCAGATGAAGCGCTCAATGCTTTAGATGCTATGATTTCTTATTTTAATGGCGTGGCACAACTCAGACAACATATTAAGAAAGATCAAAGAGTACATGGTGTGATTTTAGATGGTGGTAAAGCAGCAAATATCATTCCAGATTTTACTCATGCACGTTTTTATACACGCGCAACAACACGCAAAGAATTAGATGTATTAACAGAACGTGTGAAACAAATTGCACGTGGTGCTTCAATTCAAACGGGTTGCGATTATGAATTTGGGCCTATTCAAAATGGCGTAAATGAATTTATTAAAACACCTAGATTAGATGCATTATTTGAAAAGTATGCCATTGAAATAGGTGAAGCAGTCAGCCATGACGATTTTGGATATGGATCTACGGATACTGGCAATGTGAGTCATGTCGTTCCTACGATACATCCACATATCAAAATAGGCTCAAGAAACTTAGTTGGTCATACACATCGTTTTAGAGAAGCTGCTGCAAGTGTACATGGAGATCAAGCGGTTGTTCGAGGTGCAAAAATTATAGCATTGATGGGTCTAGAGTTAATTGAAAATCAACCGCTGTTTGAGGCTATAGTCGAACAGCATTCTCATATAAAGGGGAATAACAAATAATGGTGAAAAATAAGCAAAATCAACCACTTACACTCAGTGATTTATACGCAGACAATGTTGTTTACTCATCAAGACCCTCTTATGTTTCTAATCCATGGTTAGAACCAGAAGAACATCAATCGAATTTTTTGACCGGTAGAGAGTTATTGACAGCTAATCAATTACCTGTAATCGTACACGAAGCCAGTGTTACCGATAAATTGGAAGCACTTTTTAATACTATAGGAAAAACGATACCGACCTCAATTTATAAATTTCATGATCAGCAATCTTATGAATCGCTTATTCAACATCTCGCTTATCAAGAAGGGAAAAAGATTTATTTTCAATATATACATGGAGAAGATGTACTTGAATCTTCTTATTACGCTTTAAATAAGGATACATTTGTTGCATTAAATAATAAAGCGCGCATTCCTGAATGGACGAATCATCATTACTTGCCTAACAGAGAAATTGTATCAATCAAAGATTTTAAAGCGCGAGTTCAAGATTGGACATTTCCTTTTGTTATTAAACCTGGAGATGATTTGCCAACTGCAGGAGGATATGGTGTTATGATTTGTTATCATCAAAATGATTTGCAAAAAGCAATGACACGTATTTTTGAAGCAGAAGCAGCTACATCACATTTGATTATTGAACAAAAAATCGAAGAGGTTCACAATTATTGTGTTCAGTTCTCTTATTCTTCAGAGCTAGGTATCCAGTATTTAGGAACCACACAGCAACTTACAAATAAATATGGCTTTTATGCTGGTAACGAGAATGTCCATGATATACCTCAGCAAGTGATAAACGCTGGTTACGAAATTATGGAAATAGGTGTAAAACAAGGATTCTTTGGAGTGGCAGGGTTTGATTTATTATTAGATCAACATGGAGATGTCTTTGCGATTGATTTGAATTTTAGACAAAATGGTTCTACGAGTATGTTGCTATTAGAAGATGAGCTACATCCAAATTATCAAAAGTTTTATAGCTATGTAGCTAAAGGTGATAATGAACACTTTTTTAATACTATATTAAAATTTGTAAAAAAAGGCGTATTGTACCCACTATCTTATTATGATGGTGATTGGTATGGTAAAAATAAAGTTAATTCTAGATTTGGCTGTATTTGGCATGGGAATAGCAAAACAGAAATAGATCATTATATTAAAGCATTTTATGAGGAGTTAGATTTATAAATAATAAATACTGTACAATCAGACATTTGTTTTAATTTAATAGTTAGGGAGCGGGACAGCATTCATTATGAATTCATAGTCATGCACCGGCAAGGTTGACCAGGATTGGAAAAGGCCTAGTATAAGCGTATGTTCAGTCCAGTCAACTATTGCCAATATTTAGTTCGTATCTTAAAACATAATGATGTCCAAGCTTTATTGACTATCAAAAACGAGTCATTTAAAATTTGGAATAAATTAAAATGAATTGAGGGTTGTTACATGTCATTTAAAAATGAAACATTTTTCAAAGATATATTAATCAATGAGGAATTTTTCTTTGCGAGTACATCTAAAAAATTAGTAAGGATTTATTATCAAGGTCAATTATATCCAGCAGCATGGACGAATGAATACATGGCGCGCACATTCCTTGAAGATCATCAGGTAGATTATGATAAAGTAGTTCAAATTGACATTGATACCTTTGCGACATATGAGCTTGATGATTTATTTGATAAAGGAGACAAAGTGGTTATTAATGCTTCAGAAAATCATCCTGGCCAGTTGATTAACGTCGTTGATACAACTGATGAAATCATGACAGAATTAGATCGCATTCGCACTAAAGAATTTGTTAAAGATATAGCAAAAAATGATGAAGTATTTGGACTAACTCGAAAAGGACAAAAATCTTTTATTTTAATCGGGGATGATAAAAAAGAAAAACCATATATTATGCCTGTTTGGAGTATGAAAGGGCGCGCTTTGAAAGTACGAGATCAAGATTTTGAAGAATGCGAACTTATAGAAGTAGAAAGTAGCGTTTTTGGTGAGTGGTTAGATGAATTAAGAGATGATAATAAAGCTGTAGCTATTGACTTGAAACCCGGTGTGGTTGGTACTATTGTCTCGGCACAGTACTTGTCAAACGAAGCAACATTTTAAATTGATGAATGACGCCCTTCGATGCAAATGCTGAAGGGCGTTTGCTATTATGATAAATGAATAGCACCAATGGCTCCTGAAAAGGCACCATGTTCAATATAATATGGTTGACAACCTCTTAACTTAGTATAATCTTCAATGACTTCTCTTAACAATGGATTATTGTTGAAGGATGACCCGATGTACACGACATTATTTGTTTTATATTCACGAGCTACAGTAATGGACATCGTTGTGATTACCTCGCCAACAACACCGACAACCGATGCTAGTTGATTTGCTGATGTAAAATTTGCATCCAAATGATGCAGGACATTACCAAAATTTGCGGCAGTTAATTCGCCTGGTATAGGAGGTGGGGTATCTTTATAAATATGTTTGACCTTTAAATCAATATGATTTCGATCACCTTGTTGAGCTAAAGTTGTCAATGCCTCATAATCTGATATTTGAGTTAAAAGGTATCCTAAACCTTGTATCATACCGCCACCTGTACCAATACCCCCAACACGTTGTTGAGATATCCCATCATAATAATGGATAGACGTCCCAGTTCCTACGTTAGTAAAAATATATTGGTCAATATCGTGGCCTTGTTCTTTAAGTAACATGCTTAAACCTTTAGAAGAAGCATCAAATTCAACATAGGTTTGCACAGGGTAATCAAGTTGTTCAGCAATGACTCCGGCATTACCACCTGTTAAACTTAAAGAATCATATGATTCATTTTTCAACCAATGAATTACCTGTTGTATATTTGTAGTTAATTCTGTTTTATAAATACGTTCATCAGGCGTTTCTTGAACAATTTTGATTAATGTTCCACCTGCATCGATACCGATATTCATTTCTTTCACCTCTGCAATTAATTAGGGTCAATGTTTATAGTATAATAAAATCACTGAAATACAAGTAGAAATTAAAAAAATTAGGGTATAACATGATATGATAAAATTTAAATAAGTAGTCAGAAGGCTAACAATGTTAGAAATAAGGGGATAGATTATGGTTATAAAACAGCAATATGATAATATAACAATTCAGGTATTTGAAGAACGTTATCGACAACATGTTTTAGATTTTGAATTAAGCGAAAGACAACAAGTTTATTCATCATTACCTAAAACAGTGCTTCAAGAAGCATTAGAAGATGAAAATCGTGTCGCTAACATTGCTATAAATGAACAAGGAGATGTGGTTGGATTCTTTATACTACATCGTTACTATCAACATGAAGGATACGATACACCAGAAAATGTCGTTTATGTAAGATCATTATCAATAAATGAAAAATATCAAGGACGTGGCTATGGCACTACAATGATGATGCATATTCCACAATATGTTCAACTATTATTTCCAGATTTTAATCACTTGTACCTCGTGGTTGATACTGAAAATCAAAGTGCATGGAATGTATACGAGCGTGCTGGTTTTATTCATACAGCAACTAAAGAGGAAGGGCCAATAGGGAAGGAAAGATTATATTATCTAGATTTAGATACGAAACATGTGTCTTCACTAAAGTTACAAGCCAATAGTCAATCTAGTATTGGAACAGTGCAAATCATAGACTTATTGAAAGACGGGGATAAAGTAGGATTTATAGCTGTAGAACAGCATGCGACAAGAATGAATATTGCTGCAATAGAAGTTAATAAAGAACACAGACAATCAGGCATTGCTGAAAGCGCATTGCGTCAGTTACCAACGTATGTTAGAAAACATTTTAATAATATACAAACATTAAATATAATGTTATTTGGTGAACATAATGAATTAAAACCGTTATGTCAGAATAGTGGATTTGTTGAGATTGAACAATCAGAAGATGTCGCAATTTTTGAAAAGTATATTAATTATTAGTAGACATTGCGAAATCAAGAGTTGTCATTTATAATTTAATTTTGTTACTATTAATAAATGCAAAATAACTTATAAATTTCAAAAAATCCTGTGAAAGGAAGTATTTTTTAATGAAAATTCAAGATTACACAAAAGAAATGATCGATGAGAGATCATTCATTGATATGACTTATACGTTATTACATGAAAAAGGCGCAACAATGAATTTATATGATATTATTGATGAATTTAGATCTTTAGGTGGTTATGATTACGAGGAAATTGAAAATCGAGTTGTGCAATTCTATACTGATTTAAATACTGATGGACGCTTTTTAAATGTTGGTGAAAATGAATGGGGATTACGTGACTGGTACTCAGTAGATGATATCGAAGAAAAAATTGCACCAACAATTCAAAAATTTGATATTTTAGATGATGAAGATGAAGAAGATAAAAATCTTAAATTATTGGGCGAAGACGAAATGGATGACGACGATGATATTCCAGCTCAAACTGACGATCAAGAAACATTAGATGATGATGACAATGAACCAGTAGAAGATGAAATGAATGAAACAGATATTGTTTTAGATGAAGATGATGAAGATTTAGACGACGAAGAGGAAATTGACGACGAAGAAAAATTTTAATTTAGTGAGGCCTTGAATGGTAAGGCTTTGCTTAAGTTAATAAAATTGACAATTGACTTTTATTAAAAAAATGATAAAATTTTATTCGGGCTCCTTTAATTAGGACACGTGTATAAATGTTATGCGCTCCCCTTACAATGGATGTGAGAGGGAGCGATTTTTTTATTTTAAAAATTATTTCAGCATTAAATGTATAGAGAAGGAAATGAATAAAAGTTTAAATTATAACTATACATTTTGAATGGAATATTTTAATAATCAAGACTTGTTAAAAAGTGTTAAATAAAGAAAGCAACCCTTTATATATGCAGGAGGTCAAAATATGACAAAGTTTATTTTTGTAACAGGTGGCGTAGTTTCATCTCTAGGGAAAGGTATTACAGCTGCTTCTCTAGGAAGATTATTAAAAGACAGAGGATTAAAAGTTACAATACAAAAGTTTGATCCATACTTAAATGTTGACCCAGGTACGATGAGTCCTTATCAACACGGTGAAGTTTTTGTAACGGACGATGGTGCAGAGACCGATTTAGATTTAGGACATTATGAACGCTTTATTGATATTAATCTTAATAAGTATTCTAATGTAACAGCTGGGAAAGTATATTCACATGTTTTGAAAAAAGAACGTCGTGGTGACTACTTGGGTGGTACAGTTCAAGTCATTCCACACATTACAAATGAAATTAAAGAACGTTTATTACTGGCTGGTGAAAGTACTAATGCAGATGTAGTAATAACAGAAATAGGCGGAACAACAGGTGATATCGAGTCTTTACCGTTTATTGAGGCTATACGACAAATTCGCAGTGATTTAGGTAGAGATAATGTGATGTATGTTCACTGTACATTATTACCATTTATTAAAGCAGCTGGCGAAATGAAAACAAAACCAACACAACACAGTGTTAAAGAACTTCGTGGATTAGGTATACAACCTGATTTGATTGTCGTTCGTTCTGAATATGAAATGACTCAAGACTTAAAAGATAAAATTGCATTGTTCTGTGATATCAATAAAGAGAGTGTTATTGAGTGTAGAGATGCGTCATCGCTATATGAAATTCCACTGCAACTTAGCGCACAGAATATGGATGATATCGTTATTCGACGTTTGGGCTTAGATGCTAAATATGATACGCAATTAGATGAATGGCAATATCTATTAGATACTGTTAATCACTTAGATGGAACAATCACTATTGGCTTAGTTGGAAAATATGTTAGCTTACAAGATGCCTATTTATCAGTTGTTGAAGCTTTAAAACATGCAGGTTATCCATTGAAAAAAGATGTCGTAGTAAAATGGATTGATTCTAGTGTGGTTACAGATGAAAATGTTGCGAGTTATCTGAGTGATGTGGATGGTATCCTAGTCCCGGGTGGTTTCGGATTCCGAGCGAGTGAAGGAAAAATCGCTGCAATTAAATATGCACGAGAAAATAACGTACCATATTTTGGAATATGTTTAGGTATGCAATTAGCTACGGTTGAATTTGCACGTAATGTGCTAGGATTAGAAGGCGCACATTCTGCAGAATTAGATCCAAATACACCACATCCAATTATTGATTTATTGCCTGAACAAAAAGACATTGAAGATTTAGGTGGTACATTACGCTTAGGCTTATATCCAAGTAAAATTAAAAAAGATACATTAGCATACGATATTTATGGTGTAGATCACGTTGAAGAAAGACATCGACATCGTTATGAATTTAACAATGATTATCGTCAACAAATTGAAGATAAAGGAATGGTCTTTTCTGGTACAAGTCCTGATGGCCGTTTAATTGAAATGGTTGAAATTCCAGCAAATGATTTCTTTATTGCTTGTCAGTTCCATCCAGAATTTTTATCTCGTCCGAATAGACCTCAGCCTATATTTAAGGCGTTTGTTGAGGCAGCTTATAAATATCAAAATAAATAATGTAACAAAGCACATCTAACTGTGATAAGGTTAGATGTGCTTTATTGCTATAACTCTAAATCTCGTGTCATTTCCACCATTTGAGTGTAAATATCATAATAAATATAATTAAATGCCATTGAGTGTGGTTGGACAATTTTATCGTAATCTTCAGTATAGACGATAGGTCTCGGTGTCGATAAGTTAATAAAATGTAGTAAGTGTTCTGGGAAATCGTCTGATTTAGGGCGATTACTAACGAGTACAATATCAATATCGCGCTGAAGTAAAGCGGATATATCTTGAGCAACAGCTTCATTATAAAAAGGTGAAAATAAAAATACTCTATCTGTTGTATCTAAATCATCAAAACTGTTTAATGTTGAGAGTTGACGACTCGATCGCAAACGTTCTTGGCTTTGTAATATAAAGGGCTCAAAAAATGCCAAATCTTCATATCCTTTAATATAGACAAAACCTTCTCCACCAATAGCTTGTACGATACATTGAGCAGCCATTTGAATTTCCATAGCTTGTTTTTCTATGCGATTAAAAATACCAGTTAGCTGTGTATTTAATATTTTAGACATTTAAATCCTCCATTCTATGATAATAGTGTAAAACGATGCAATATAATATTCAATAAGTTAGATACTTTAATAATGACATTGTAGGCTATGATAAATGATAAAAACATATATTCAGAAAACAAAGTATATTCCAATGCATTACTAATATAAATTTGGTATAATAAACAAACAAATCGTGCATATGCACAACAAGGAGGAACTTTCATGCCTTTAGTTTCAATGAAAGAAATGTTAATCGATGCAAAAGAAAATGGTTACGCTTTGGGTCAGTACAACTTAAATAATTTAGAATTTACTCAAGCAATTTTAGAAGCATCTCAAGAAGAAAAAGCACCAGTTATTCTTGGAGTTTCAGAAGGTGCAGCACGCTATATGAGTGGTTTTTACACTGTAGTAAAAATGGTTGAGGGCTTAATACATGATTTAAATATCACGATTCCTGTGGCAATACATTTAGACCATGGTTCAAGCTTTGATAAGTGTAAAGAAGCGATTGATGCTGGTTTCACCTCAGTGATGATTGATGCTTCACACAGTCCGTTTGAAGAAAATATTGAAATCACATCAAAAGTGGTTGAATATGCGCATCAACATGGTGTATCTGTTGAAGCTGAATTAGGAACGGTTGGTGGTCAAGAAGATGATGTTGTTGGCGGCATAATCTATGCTGATCCTAAAGAATGTCAAGAGCTTGTTGAAAAAACTGGAATAGATGCTTTAGCACCTGCCTTAGGTTCTGTTCATGGACCGTATAAAGGCGAACCTAAATTAGGATTTAAAGAAATGGAAGAAATTGGAGCTTCAACTGGTTTACCATTAGTACTACATGGTGGTACTGGTATCCCTACTAAAGATATTCAAAAAGCAATTCCATATGGAACAGCAAAAATTAATGTTAATACTGAAAACCAAATTGCATCTGCAAAAGCGGTACGCGATGTATTAAATAAAGACCAAGACGTTTATGATCCACGTAAATATCTAGGACCAGCGCGTGAAGCAATTAAAGAAACGGTAAAAGGTAAAATTAGAGAATTTGGTACTTCTAATCGTGCGAAATAAGTGCAACATAAAAAAGTCATTGAGCCTACGGGTTTAATGGCTTATTTTTTATGCTATAATAAATGAAGAATTTTACTAAACGATAATTAAACTTATTACATTATAAAAAATTGGGGGAGCTGGCGATATTATATATTAGCTGGACTACTAAATGTAATAAAAACAAAGCAGGGAAGTACAATATTTATAATGTTAAATATTGTATTTTGTTGAATGGATTATGTACAATTTTATTAAATATCTAGAGAAACAAAGGAGATTAATCATATGACTCAAGAGGTAATCAAAATTCGTGGTGGTCAAACGCTTAAAGGAGAAGTCAATATTAGTGGTGCAAAAAATAGTGCGGTTGCTATCATACCAGCTACTTTACTTGCACAAGGTAAAGTGCAATTAGACGGATTACCACAAATCTCTGATGTAGAAACGCTAGTAAGCTTATTAGAGGATTTAAATATTAAAACACAACTTAATGACACAGTTTTAGAAGTTGATACTACTGAAATTAAAAATGCACCATTGCCAAATAATAAAGTTGAATCATTGCGAGCTTCTTATTATATGATGGGGGCGATGTTAGGTCGCTTTAAAAAATGTGTGATTGGCTTGCCTGGTGGCTGTCCGCTTGGACCCCGACCGATTGATCAACACATCAAAGGTTTTAAAGCATTAGGCGCAGAAATTGATGAATCAAGTGATACTTCTATGAAAATAGAAGCAAAGGAACTTATAGGAACTACTATCTTTTTAGATATGGTAAGTGTGGGTGCGACAATCAATATTATGCTTGCTGCTGTACATGCTAAAGGCCAAACGATTATTGAAAATGCAGCTAAGGAGCCAGAAGTAGTAGATGTAGCTAATTTTTTAATGAGCATGGGTGCTAACATCAAAGGTGCTGGTACAAGTACATTAAAAATTAAAGGCGTTGATGCATTACATGGTTCTGAATATCAGGTGATACCCGATAGAATCGAAGCGGGAACTTATATGTGTATGGCGGCTGCTTGTGGACAAGAAGTAAAGATAAATAACATCGTACCTAAACACGTTGAAGCTTTAATGGTTAAACTACAAGAATTAGGTGTTGATATTACAGTAGAAGATGAATATGCAATCATAAAAGGTAAAGCAAAATATAAAAATGTAGATATTAAAACATTGGTTTATCCAGGGTTTGCTACAGATCTTCAACAACCGATTACACCATTATTATTTAAAGCAAGTGGGCCTTCTTTTGTCACAGAAACAATCTATCCAGCTCGTTTCAAACATGTAGAGGAATTACAACATATGGGTGCTAATATTGAAGCAGATGAAGTAACCGGTACTGCCACAATTAAACCTTCAACGCTTCATGGTACAGAAGTCTATGCAAGTGATTTACGCGCAGGTGCTTGTCTAATTATTGCAGGATTGATTGCTGAAGGAGTAACGACCATTTATAATGTTAAACATATCTACCGAGGATACACAGATATAGTAGAGCATTTAGAACAGCTAGGCGCAGATATTTGGACGGAGAAAGTTGATTAGTGGTATACTATTTATATCGAAGTTGTACAATTCATTGGATAATTATTAATGAGCAAACGTATGGGAAATAAATTGAAAATGCAAGTTTAGTAAGTATCAACATAGAAGCAGATAGAATTGAGGTGAGCATATTGGAAATTTGTCCTTATTTAGAAGAAACCTTTAAAATTGTAGGAAGAAGTTGGAACGGTTTAATTATTAATTATTTATCGAGATGCGAACAACATTCTGCACATTTTTCAGATATGAAACGAGATTTAAAAACGATAACGCCAAGAGCATTAAGTATTAAACTTACAGATTTAGCCGAATGGGGACTCGTTGAAAAGAAAATTATTTCAACAAGCCCAGTGTCAATTATTTATGAACTAACCAACAAAGGTCAAGCTTTAGCGGAAGCACTAGTGCCTATAGAAAAATGGGCGCAATCATATATTGAATTAGAAGAACCACAACAGAATTAATTTTAAATACAGCGCTCCTTTCAAAGCAGATGATAAATCATATAGCTATGAAAGGAGTACTTTTTGTATCTTAGCAGGTTATGTTAATGCAGGTCATTGAGTGCTAATTAATATTTATGAGTTGCTGTCACTTTTTAATGATTAACTATTTAATATAATCGTTTTCGCGTGAGCAATAAGATGTTTGAAATTAGCGGACAATGGTTATTAAAGTACTATGACTTAAATTACTAAGGAGTGAATATGCAATGAGAAATTTCACTAAACAATATATAAACGGTGAATGGGTTGAAAGTGCGAGCAATGAAACAATAGACGTTATTAATCCAGCCACTGAAGAAGTAATCGGTAAAATAGCAAAAGGAAATAATGAAGATGTTAATAAAGCTGTCCAAGCTGCAGATGAAGTTTATTTATCATTTAGACATAGTAGCGTGGATGAAAGAAAAGCATTGTTAGATAAAATTGTTGCTGAATATAAGAATAGAAAAGACGATATCGTTGATGCCATTACAGATGAACTAGGTTCACCTATTACAGTATCAGAAAATGTACATTATCAAATGGGACTTAACCATTTCCAAGCTGCACGAGATGCTTTAGATACTTTCCAATTTGAAGAACAACGTGGTGATGATTTAGTTGTTAAAGAGGCAATTGGTGTTGCTGGTTTAGTCACACCTTGGAATTTCCCAACAAATCAAACATCACTTAAATTAGCGGCAGCGTTTGCAGCAGGTAGTCCTGTCGTGTTAAAACCGTCTGAAGAGACACCTTTTGCAGCAATTATTTTAGCTGAAATTTTCGATAAAGTAGGCGTTCCTAAAGGTGTATTTAACTTGGTAAATGGCGACGGTGAAGGCGTTGGTACACCATTAAGTGAACATCCAAAAGTAAGAATGATGTCTTTCACAGGTTCTGGTCCAACAGGTGCCAAAATAATGGAAAAAGCTGCGCATGATTTTAAAAAAGTGTCACTTGAATTGGGAGGTAAATCACCTTATATCGTCCTTGATGATGTTGATATTAAAGAAGCTGCAAAAGCAACAAAAGGTAAAGTTGTTAATAATACAGGACAAGTGTGTACAGCTGGAACAAGAATATTAGTTCCTAATAGTATTAAAGAAGAATTTTTAACGGCTTTAAAAGAAGAGTTCAGTCAAGTAGTGGTAGGAGATCCTCGTAATGAGGACACTGAAGTTGGCCCAATAGTAAGCAAAAAGCAATTTGATACGGTACAATCCTATATTGATAAAGGCATTGCTGAAGGCGCAGAATTGTTTTACGGAGGTCCTGGCAAACCTGAAGGCTTGGATGTTGGCTATTTTGTTCGTCCAACAGTATTTGTCAATGTTGATAATCAAATGACAATTGCACAAGAAGAAATATTCGGTCCGGTTGCCTCTGTGATCACGTATAATGATCTAGATGAAGCTATTCGTATAGCAAATGATACAAAATACGGTCTGGCTGGTTATGTGATTGGGCAAGATAAAGACACATTAATTAAAGTAGCTCGTAGCATTGAAGCTGGCACAGTAGAAATTAATGAAGCAGGCAGAAAACCAGATTTACCATTCGGCGGTTATAAACAATCAGGAATTGGACGCGAATGGGGCGATTATGGTATTGATGAATTCTTAGAAATCAAGTCTATAGCTGGATATTATAAATAATTTAAATTTTAATTTAAAAATAAAAAGAAACAGTGCAATGAACGTTTAATGTTCATTGTGCTGTTTTATTTTGTCTATAGTTAATAAAATCATTTTGTAATTAAAATGAAAATTTGCTATATTTAATCTAGTGTTTAACGTCATTTTGTTTTTGGCGTTTATAAAAATATAATGAAATGGGTGCAATCTATGCCTGAAAGATTAAGAACATCACCGCAATATGAGTCATTTCATGAACTCTATAAAAATTATACAACGAAAGATTTAACGCAAAAAGCAAAAGATTTAAAGTTATCTAATTACAGTAAATTAAATAAAAAAGAATTAGTATTAGCCATTATGGAAGCCCAGATGGAAAAAGATGGGAATTATTACATGGAGGGTATTTTAGATGATATCCAGCCAGATGGTTATGGTTTTTTAAGAACAGTCAACTATTCAAAAGGGGAAAAAGATATTTACATATCTGCGAGCCAAATTCGTCGCTTTGAAATTAAACGTGGCGACAAGGTGACTGGGAAAGTTAGAAAGCCAAAAGATAATGAAAAGTATTATGGTCTATTACAAGTAGATTTCGTCAATGATCAGAACGCCGAAGAAGTAAAAAAACGTCCTCACTTCCAAGCTTTAACTCCACTTTATCCGGAAGAACGTATCATTTTAGAAACTGATTCTCACAACTATTCAACAAGAATTATGGATTTAGTTACACCAATTGGCCTTGGTCAACGTGGACTTATTGTTGCACCACCCAAAGCTGGTAAAACATCGTTATTAAAAGAAATAGCTAATGCAATTAGTGTGAATAAACCTGAAGCAAAATTATTTATTTTACTTGTAGGTGAACGTCCTGAAGAAGTCACTGACATTGAACGATCAGTGGAATCTGCTGAAGTAGTAAACTCGACGTTTGACGAACCTCCAGAACACCATACTAAAGTTGCTGAACTTTTATTAGAACGTGCTAAGCGTTTAGTTGAGATAGGGGAAGATGTTATCATTCTCATGGATTCCATTACACGTCTAGCAAGAGCATACAACTTAGTTATACCTCCTAGTGGCCGTACTTTATCTGGTGGATTAGACCCAGCTTCGTTGCATAAGCCAAAAGCTTTCTTTGGTGCTGCACGTAATATAGAAGCTGGTGGCAGTTTAACCATTTTAGCGACAGCTTTAGTAGATACGGGATCACGAATGGACGATATGATTTACGAAGAGTTTAAAGGTACTGGTAATATGGAACTTCACTTAGACAGAAAATTAGCAGAACGTCGTGTATTCCCTGCTATTGATATTGGACGAAGCTCAACACGTAAAGAAGAATTGCTTATTAGTAAATCAGAGTTGGATTCATTATGGCAATTGCGCAATATGTTTACAGATTCAACTGATTTTACTGAGCGATTTATTCGTAAGTTAAAACGTTCTAAATCAAACAAAGAATTTTTTGAGCAATTACAGCAAGCTGCAAAAGAAAGTACTAAAACAGGAAAACCAATTATTTAATAATCTGCTTTAAAGGGTTGCGTTTTAGTATCAAAGCTATTATACTTATCAAGTATTGGGTAAAAACTCACAAATAACTCTGTTCCAGATGGTTCAGGGCAAAGGAGCTGAAAATAATGAAACAAGGAATTCATCCTGAATATCACAAAGTTATCTTTTTAGATACTACTACAGACTTCAAATTTTTAAGTGGTTCTACTAAGACTTCATCAGAAACAATGAAATGGGAAGATGGAAATGAATACCCAGTTATTCGTTTAGACATTTCTTCTGATTCACATCCTTTCTACACAGGACGTCAAAAATTCGCTGCTGCGGATGGTCGTGTGGAACGATTCAACAAAAAGTTTGGTCTCAAATCAAACAACAACTAATAGTGAATATCAACTGTCTGCGTAATCTATCTATAAAGAGATGCAGACAGTTTTTTGTATTTTTACATATCTAAGTACGATATTGTAATCGTGCTAAAGTTTATATAATTGAATAAATTTAATTAAATTCTGAATAACTTGTAGTAGTAAAATATGATATAATTAAGCGATTATGTTTTTAAAAAAGGGTGGAACTAACATGTATGAGACATATCACTCTGGGTGGATTGAGTGTATAACTGGTAGCATGTTTAGCGGTAAATCAGAAGAGCTGATTCGTCGACTTCGTAGAGGAATTTATGCTAAACAAAAAGTAGTTGTGTTCAAACCAGCAATCGATAATCGCTACCATAAAGAAAAAGTGGTATCACATAATGGTAATGCTATTGAAGCAATTAATATTGTAGCTGCCAAAGAAATATTATCACAAGATTTAACGAATGTTGATGTGATAGGTATCGATGAAGTACAGTTTTTTGATGATCAAATTGTTGATATAGCTGAGCAACTAGCTGAAAATGGACATAGAGTTATTGTTGCAGGGTTAGACATGGATTTTAAAGGTGAACCATTTGAGCCAATGCCAAAACTATTAGCGGTCAGCGAGCAAGTTACGAAATTACAAGCTGTTTGCGCAGTTTGTGGTTCGCCATCAAGCCGAACTCAGCGATTGATAAATGGCCAACCGGCTAAAATAGATGACCCTATTATACTCGTTGGGGCTAATGAAAGTTATGAACCAAGATGTAGAGCGCATCATATTATAGCACCAAGTGATGATGAGAAGGAGGAATTGTAGTGTTTGATCAACTAGATATTGTTGAGGAACGATATGAACAATTAAATGAGATGTTAAGTGATCCAGACGTTGTAAATAACGCGGATAAATTAAGAAAGTATTCTAAGGAGCAGGCCGAGTTACAAAAAACAGTTGATGTTTATCGAGAATACAAAAATAAAAAAGAAGAATTATCAGATATAGAAGATATGTTATCTGAAACGGATGATAAAGAAGAAATTGAAATGTTAAAAGAAGAGAGCTCTAATTTGAAAGATGCCTTGCCTTTACTTGAAGAAAAATTAAAATTCTTGTTAATCCCTAAAGATCCAAATGATGACAAAGATGTAATCGTTGAAATACGTGCGGCAGCCGGTGGAGATGAAGCGGCAATTTTTGCTGGCGATTTAATGAGAATGTATACGAAATATGCAGAAGCAAACGGATTTAGAACAGAAGTAGTTGAAGCAACAGAGAGTGATCATGGTGGTTACAAAGAGGTCAGCTTCCAAGTATCAGGTGCTGGAGCATATAGCAAACTTAAATTTGAAAATGGCGCACATCGTGTTCAACGTGTTCCTGAAACAGAGTCAGGTGGTAGAATTCATACGTCTACAGCAACAGTTGCAGTATTACCTGAAGTAGAAGATGTAGAAATTGAAATTCGCAATGAAGATTTGAAAATTGATACGTATCGTTCCAGTGGTGCAGGGGGGCAACACGTTAATACGACAGATTCAGCAGTAAGAATCACACATATTCCTACAGGTGTCATTGCCACATCATCAGAAAAATCTCAAATTCAAAATAGGGAAAAAGCACTTAAAGTATTAAAAGCTCGTTTGTATGATATGAAGTTACAAGAAGAGCAACAAAAATATGCAGCACAGCGTAAATCAGCTGTCGGAACAGGAGACCGTTCAGAGCGTGTTAGAACCTACAACTATCCACAAAGTAGGGTCACTGATCATAGAATTGGATTGACACTTCAAAAACTAGATCAAATTATGGAAGGTAAATTAGATGAAATTATAGATGCTTTAACGCTTTCTGAACAAACTGAAAAGCTGAAAGAACTTAACAATGGTGAACTTTAAAGATAAGTTAACAGAAACAATCCAATCAACCTCACAAAAAGGGTTTGAACAGTCACGTGCAGAATGGTTAATGCTAGATTTGTTTCATTGGACGAGAACAGATTATTTAATGCATATGTATGATGAAATGACTATTGCACAAGAAACCAAATTCAATTTGGCTGTGCAACGTATGCTATTAGGTGAACCAATACAGTACATAGTTGGTTTTCAGTCGTTTTATGGTTATCCGTTTAAGGTTAATGAAAACTGTTTGATTCCTAGACCGGAGACTGAGGAGGTAATGCTCCATTTTCTTAATGGTTGTCATTCTCAAGGAAGCATAGTTGATGTGGGAACTGGAAGTGGTGCAATCGCTATTACGATCAAAAAGCTCAATCCGCAATTGAAAGTCATTGCCACTGATTTATATAAAGAGACCTTGACTATTGCACAAGAAAACGCAAGTTATTTAGACGCTGATATTATCTTTATGCAAGGTGAGGTGTTAAAGCCACTGATTCAAAAGAATATAAAAGTTGATGGCTTAATCTCTAATCCACCATACATTAGTGAAAAAGAAACATGTCAAATGACAAATACAGTTTTAAAATACGAACCGCATCATGCACTATTTGCAGAAAATAACGGTTTTGCAATCTACGAAGCGATTTTAGATGACTTACCAAAAGTATTAAATGAAGATGCGTTTGTAACCTTTGAAATTGGTTATCAGCAAGGTCTTCAATTAAAACAACTTGTATTACAACGTTATCCAAAGTTAGACGTTAAGGTAACGAAAGACATAAATGGTTTAGATCGAATTGTCTCATTTAAGTGGATATAGGTGAAAGACTAACAGTACCGAGGGATGTTTGATAAACTTAGTTAAAACCTTTTTATTATAATTAATGATAAAGGATTTGATAGAACGATGAAGACACAAATTTGGGATATGCGTCAATATAGTCATCATAGCGAGGATTATCCATACTTAGATGAAATTAAGCATGTATATGAACAAGGTGGGTTAATCGCGCTTCCAACTGAGACAGTCTATGGGTTAGGTGCTAATGCAAAGGATCAAGAGGCAGTAACAAAGATTTATGAGGCAAAGGGTAGACCTAGTGATAATCCATTAATTGTTCATATCTATGACCAGCAACAATTAACGCCTTTTATTGAAACAATAACCGATAAAGTACAAATACTAATGAATTATTTTTGGCCTGGTCCTATCTCATTTATTTTACCTTTAAAAAGAGGCTATTTATGTGAAAAAGTCACTGGTGGTTTAGATTCAATTGCAGTTAGAATGCCAAGTCATCCAATTGGGAGAGCTATTTTGAAATATGTTGATTTACCTATAGCTGCGCCGAGCGCGAATACGAGTGGGAAACCATCTCCAACAACATTTGACCATGTTTACCATGATTTAAATGGAAAAATCGACGGTATTATTAATGGCGATCAAAGTGAAGAAGGATTAGAAAGTACAGTTTTAGACTGCACTACATATCCGTTTAAAATAGCAAGACCTGGGGCGATTACGCAGTCTATGATTAACGCAATTTTGCCTGATGCAGTTGTTGACAGTAATTATAATGATATGGTTCGGCCCATTGCACCAGGCATGAAGTATAAACATTATGCACCTGACACACCAGTGACGATTGTAAAAATGAAGGGTAAACATATACCAGAAATCATGGACAAGGAACATGCTGCATTCATTTTTCCTGAAGTCTATCGCCAACAAATACCTTCTGAAAGCCTATTTATACCTTTGTGCAAAGATGACCAGGATATTAAAACAGCTAATCATAATTTATATAAAATTTTACATGACTTAGATAACATGGATCATGTTCACAAGGCCTATATTTATGGTTTTGATATTAATGATGGCACGCAAGCTATTATGAATCGTATGCTAAAAGCCGCTGCGAATAGAATGATAGGTGAGTGAGAGCAATGAGAATTATTTTTGTCTGTACAGGTAATACATGTCGAAGTCCGATGGCGGAGAGCATAGCGAAGCATCTTTTACCAGAGCATCAGATAGAATCTAGAGGTTTGTTTGCTGTGCCACAACAAACAATTTCTAAACATGCCCAAACAATACTTGAAAAACATCATTTGGAATTGCCTACAAATGCGCAGCCTTTTACTAAAGATGATTTAACTGCAGACCTTATATTAACTATGACACAGGAACATCTTGGATTATTAATCCAATCGTTTGGCTCGTATCCTCAAATGGATACATTATCTCATTTTGTACAAGAAACAGGAGATATCAAGGATCCATATGGTTTATCGTTAGATGTTTATGAAGAAACATACCAACAATTAGCGCGTAAAATTAACAAGATAGTTAAGGATAAGCTTGTGTAAAAATCTTTTACAATTAGTATATGTTGGTAAAGAAATAAGTTATAATAAAGGAGTATAGCAAATTGCTATGTTCCTTTTTATTTTATGCAAAAGGTGGGTGTTTTTAAAATGCAAGAGTTAACAATATTATTAAGCGAATTAAAATCCCAATCCTTTTTCAAAAAGGGGGAAATCGTTGTTATTGGTTGTTCAACATCGGAAGTGTTAGGTGAGAAAATAGGTTCAGTTGGCTCAATGGAAGTAGCACAAGAAATATTTACTCAATTGCAGCAAGTTCAAGAAGAAACGGGTGTATCATTTGCCTTTCAAGGCTGTGAACACATCAATAGAGCTATTACCATTGAACGCAAAAATTTCAATCCACTTACAATGGAAGAAGTGACAGTGGTGCCAGATGTCCATGCTGGAGGTAGCCTTGCAACATATGCCTATCGTCACATGCAAGATCCTATCGTTGTTGAACACATTACAGTGCCTAAGGGTATTGATATTGGTCAAACACTTATTGGTATGCATGTGAAACACGTGTGTGTGCCAGTGCGTACAACTGTTGACAAAATTGGTGAAGCAGTTGTAACGATTGCAACTTCACGTCCTAAAAAGATTGGTGGAGAAAGAGCGAAATATGAATAGTTGATGAAAGAAGGGTAGTGCTATGTCTTATATCGAAAAGCAAGATAAAGCCATTTTTGATGCCATACAAAGTGAATATAATCGTCAAAATAATAACATTGAATTAATTGCCTCTGAAAATTTTGTTTCAGAAGCTGTTATGGAAGCGCAAGGTTCAGTGTTGACGAACAAGTATGCTGAAGGTTATCCAGGGCGACGTTATTATGGTGGTTGTGAATATGTGGATGTAACTGAAACGATAGCAATTGAACGTGCTAAAGCATTGTTTGGAGCCGAACATGTTAATGTACAGCCGCATTCAGGTTCACAAGCCAATATGGCAGTATATCTTGTAGCTTTAAACATGGGAGATACAGTTTTAGGAATGAATTTGAGTCACGGTGGTCACTTAACACATGGGTCTCCCGTCAATTTTAGTGGTCAATTTTACAATTTTGTTGAATATGGTGTGAATGAGGAAACAGAATTGCTTGATTATGAAGCGATTCGACAACTCGCAGTGCAACATCAACCCAAATTAATCGTTGCCGGTACATCAGCTTATTCAAGAACAATTGATTTTAAAAAGTTCAAAGAAATTGCTGATGAAGTTGGTGCAAAATTAATGGTTGATATGGCACATATTGCAGGTCTGGTAGCTGTTGGTTTGCATCCCAATCCTGTACCATATGCAGATTTTGTAACAACAACTACTCATAAAACATTAAGAGGACCTCGTGGTGGCTTAATATTGTGTAAGGAAGAATATAAAAAAGACATAGACAAAGTAATCTTTCCTGGTATTCAAGGTGGCCCATTACAACATGTCATTGCGGCAAAAGCCGTAGCGTTTGGTGAAGCATTGAATCAGAATTTTAAAGCATATCAACAACAAGTGATTGATAACGCGCGTGTTTTGGCAGAAACATTACAACAAGAAGGTTTTAGAATTGTGTCAGGAGGCACGGATAATCATTTAGTTGCAGTAGATGTTAAGGGCTCGGTCAACATTACTGGTAAGGAAGCCGAATCATTACTCGATTCCGTTGGTATTACTTGTAATAAAAACACAATCCCATTTGATCAAGAGAAAGCATTTGTAACAAGTGGAATCAGATTAGGTACACCAGCAGTGACGACTCGAGGATTTGATACCGACGCTATCAAGGAAGTTGCACTAATCATGAGTCTTGTACTAAAAAATCCCAATGATGCAGAGAAAATAAAAGAAGCAACAAAACGTGTGAGTGCATTAACTGCTAAACACCCGTTGTACGAATAAGTTTAACTGGAGGAAATGTAAATGAGTAAAGTACACGTATTTGATCATCCGTTAATTCAACATAAATTGAGTTATATTCGTGATGTAAATACCGGAACAAAAGAATTTAGAGAGCTTGTGGATGAAGTAGGTATGCTCATGGCGTATGAAGTAACAAGAGACTTAGAGTTACAAGATGTAGAAATAGAAACGCCAGTTACAAAAATGACCGCTAAACGTTTAGCTGGGAAAAAGCTAGCTGTTGTACCTATTTTGCGCGCAGGCCTAGGTATGACGGATGGTGTTTTATCTTTAGTTCCAGCTGCAAGAGTGGGACATATTGGACTATATAGAGATCCACAAACATTAAAAGCAGTAGAATATTTTGTTAAACTGCCACAAGATATCGATGAACGTCAAATAATCGTTGTAGATCCAATGTTAGCTACAGGTGCATCTGCTATTGAAGCAATTACTTCATTGAAAAAACGCGGAGCCAAAAATATTAGATTTATGTGCTTGATTGCTGCGCCAGAAGGTGTAGAAAAAATGAAAGAAGCACACGATGATGTGGATATTTACATTGCAGCTTTAGATGAAAAACTAAATGACAAAGCTTATATTACACCAGGTTTAGGCGATGCTGGAGATAGATTGTTTGGTACAAAATAGTAACTGGTAGTTAGTTATGACTGATGTTAATACGTGTCGTTAGCAAGTGAACTAGTGTTAACTAAAAGGGTTGCCACATGACTTTTAGCAATATTGACCAAACAGCCTTAGAATTTGCTAAAAAAGATGATTAAATGTGTCGGTTTTGTGTCGTAAACGATGTCATTTGTAACATCTCTATGAATAGAATTGACACACAATTGTTTACTATATTATTATTGAGATTGTATGAGTGGAACGGTTTACATGGTTGATATAAGTTGTTTGGAGGCACACTTTAATGTTGCGTTTTAGCTTCATTTTTAAACAATTTATACAATATTATCTTTATTCATTGATAATATTGTATATTTTGTATCTAATATGGTCTTCACCATATATTCTAGGTATGATTCTTGGTTTAATAGGTTCTTTAATAAATACCTTCATCTTTGAAATTTACTTAGCGCGAGCGAAACAACCGGATACAATACATATTTCAACGGGCAGCGTTTGGCGTTATTTAGTTGCACTTGTCGTTTGTGCCTTCTGGTATTTATTTAAGGATGAAATGAATATTCTTGGTGTTGTAGTAGGTCTTATGATTTCTTATGTTTTAATCATACTTCGCCCTCTACTTGTAAGGGAGTAAAATTTAAAAGTGAAAGAGGTGAGATTATGGATCATAAATCACCAAAGGTAAGTTGGGACGTATTCGGTTTCGATATTGTTTTTAACTTGTCTAGCATTTTAATGTTAGTGATTACCGCTGCAATTGTGTTCCTTATAGCTATCATCTGTACGCGTAATCTACAAAAGAGACCTACAGGTAAACAAAATTTTATTGAATGGGTTTTTGATTTTGTCAGAGGTATTATAGAAAGTAATTTAGCATGGAAAAAAGGTGGTCAATTCCACTTCTTAGCAGTCACATTGATATTATTCATCTTTGTTGCCAACATGTTAGGATTACCATTCTCTATCGTGACACATGAGCATTACTTGTGGTGGAAATCACCAACAGCAGACGCGACTGTAACACTGACGTTGTCTACCATGATGATTTTACTCACACATTACTATGGTGTTAAGATGCGCGGTGGTAAAGCTTATGTTGGCAATTATTTTAAGCCGTTCTGGCCACTTGTAATTATAAACGTCTTTGAAGAGTTTTCATCTACGTTAACACTTGGTCTTCGTTTGTACGGTAACATTTTTGCTGGGGAGTTACTGTTATCCTTATTAGCAGGACTTGTATTCCAACAACCACATTGGGGTTGGATCATTAGTTTACCTGGCTTAATCATCTGGCAAGGATTCTCAATCTTTGTTGGAACTATCCAAGCATATATTTTCATTATGCTTTCAATGGTTTATATGTCCCATAAAGTATCGGACGCACACTAATAACTAACAAATTTTAGGAGGAATTATTAATATGGGTTTAATCGCAGCAGCAATTGCAATCGGTCTATCAGCACTAGGTGCAGGTATTGGTAACGGACTTATCGTTTCTAGAACAGTTGAAGGTGTAGCACGTCAACCAGAAGCGCGTGGTCAATTGATGAGTATTATGTTTATCGGTATCGGTTTAGTTGAAGCTTTGCCAATCATTGGTGTAGTTATTGCATTCATGACATTATTTAGATAAGAAGCACTAAAGGCGAAGTCTCTTTGACCTTCGCCATTCATTTTATTTGATGACCAAGTGATGATTATTAACGAAAGGAGTGTCATATGCCGTGACTGCTTTAACTCACACATTCGTTTTTGGTGCAGCAATCAAAGATGTGGAATGGGGAACAATTATTGTAACATTAGCTACTTTCGCCATTTTATTAGCACTTTTGAAAAAATTTGCTTGGGGTCCATTAAAAGAAGTAATGGATAAACGTGAGCGAGACATTAATAAAGATATTGATGACGCTGAACAAGCAAAAGAAAATGCTCAAAAACTTGAAGAAGAAAATCAAAAAACATTAAAAGAGACACAAGAAGAAGTACAACGTATTCTTGAAGACGCGAAAGTTCAAGCGCGTAAGCAACAAGAAGAGATTATTCATGAAGCCAACGTACGAGCGAATGGCATGATTGAAACCGCACAAAGCGAAATCAACAGTCAAAAAGAACGTGCATTAGCTGATATCAACAATCAAGTATCTGAACTATCAGTATTAATTGCTTCTAAAGTACTCCAAAAAGAAATCTCAGAACAAGATCAAAAAGCGTTAGTTGATAAGTATATAAAAGAGGCAGGCGATAAATAATGGCAAATGTAGCACAAAAATACGCCAAAGCCCTATTTGATGTATCAGTTGACCAAGATATCTTAGATGATATATTTAATGAATTTAAAACTGTCAGTAATGTGGCTAGCACACAAATTGATGAATTAAAAGCTTTCGATGAAAATCCTACACGCTCTGCAAGGGACAGACATACGTTTGCAGTTAATGTTTTTGGTGAAGTAAATGACTATTTGAAAAATATGATGTTTGTGTTAGCGAATAATCGTCATTTAGCTTTAATAAATGATATTTTTAGTTCATTTCAAAAACTATACAACAAGAAATATAATCAAGATTTTGCAGAAGTAGAATCAGTATATGAACTTGATGAAGAGGAACTTGCTCAAATTGAGAAAGTGATTACACAACAAATGAATTTATCTCACGTTATACTTACTACTAAAATTAATCCGGAATTAATTGGTGGTATACGCGTGAAGGTTGGAACAACTGTTATTGATGGCAGTGTTAAAAATGACCTTCAACAATTAACAACGAAATTTAAAAGATCGAATTAATAAAAGAGGAGTGACATAGATGGCCATTAAAGCTGAAGAAATCAGTGCATTACTTCGCTCACAAATCGAAAATTATGAGTCTGAAGTCTCAGTAACTGATGTTGGTACCGTTCTTCAAATCGGTGACGGTATTGCATTAATTCACGGACTAAACGATGTTATGGCTGGTGAGTTAGTAGAATTCCAAAATGGCGTACTTGGTTTAGCACAAAACCTTGAAGAATCAAATGTAGGGGTTGTAATTTTAGGACCATATACTGATACCACTGAAGGTGATGAGGTTAAACGTACAGGACGTATCATGGAAGTTCCAGTTGGTGACGAATTAATTGGTCGTGTCGTAAATCCATTGGGTCAACCTATTGATGGGCAAGGTCCAGTAAATACGGATAAAACACGTCCAGTAGAACAAAAAGCAACAGGTGTAATGGACCGTAAATCAGTTGATGAACCATTACAAACAGGAATTAAAGCGATTGATGCGCTAGTTCCTATTGGTAAAGGTCAACGTGAATTAATCATTGGTGACCGTCAAACTGGTAAAACGACAATTGCAATAGATACAATCTTGAATCAAAAAGGCCAAGATACTATTTGTATTTACGTAGCTATTGGTCAAAAAGATTCTACAGTGAGAGCGAACGTTGAAAAATTAAGACAAGCTGGTGCTTTAGATTATACAATTATCGTCTCAGCTTCTGCAGCTGAACCAGCACCATTATTATATATTGCACCTTATTCTGGCGTAGCCATGGGTGAAGAGTTTATGTTTAATGGTAAAGACGTCTTAATTGTATATGATGATTTAACAAAACAAGCCGCTGCATATCGTGAATTATCATTATTATTACGTCGTCCGCCAGGTCGTGAAGCTTATCCAGGTGACGTTTTCTATCTACATAGTAGATTATTAGAACGTGCAGCTAAATTAAATGATACATTGGGTGGCGGTTCAATTACGGCTTTACCAATTATCGAAACACAAGCTGGGGATATTTCAGCATATGTACCAACTAACGTAATTTCAATTACAGATGGACAAATCTTTTTACAATCAGATTTATTCTTCTCAGGTGTGCGACCAGCGATTAATGCAGGACAATCCGTATCTCGTGTAGGTGGTTCTGCTCAAATCAAAGCAATGAAGAAAGTTGCCGGAACGTTACGTCTTGATTTAGCTTCATATAGAGAATTAGAATCATTTGCTCAATTTGGTTCTGACTTAGATGAATTTACAGCACGCAAATTAGAACGTGGTAAACGTACGGTAGAAGTATTAAAACAAGACCAAAACAAGCCGCTTCCAGTAGAGAATCAAGTTTTGATTATTTATGCACTTACTAAAGGATATTTAGATGATATTCCTGTTGAAGATATTATTCGTTTTGAAGATGAATTAAATCAATGGGCTAAATCGAATGCGGCTGAATTGTTAAGTGAAATTAGAGAAACAAAATCATTACCTGACGGTGAAAAATTTGAACAAGCGATTAATGAATTCAAGAAAAGTTTCAGTAAATCAGAATAATTAAAGTTAAGTTCGAAAAGGTGGTGAGATAATGGCTTCTCTAAAGGAAATTGATGGTCGAATTAAATCGACTAAGAAAATGAAACAAATTACTAAGGCAATGAACATGGTTTCAAGTTCTAAATTGCGTAGAGCGGAAAAGAATACGAAACAGTTTCAACCTTATATGGAAAAAATGCAAGATGCTATAACTGCGATTGCAGGTGCTAATTCAAATTCAAGTCATCCTATGTTGCGACCTCGCGAAGTACACCGTACAGGCTATCTAGTTATAACTAGTGATAAAGGCTTAGCCGGTGCCTATAGTGCTAACGTACTAAAAAAATTAGTTAACGATATTACTAGCAAGCACGCGGATGCCAGTGAATATTCAATTGTGGCTTTAGGTCAAATAGGTGTAGACTTTCTTAAAACACGGAATTATGACATTGAAGATTCACTTGTAGATGTTCCAGACCAACCTTCTTTTAAATCGATACAATCCATTGCAAAACATGCAATTGATTTGTATACGGAAGGACATATCGACGAACTTAAAATTTATCATAGCCATTATGTCAGTGTTCTTGAGAATAAGCCAACGGTTAAACAAGTTCTACCTTTATCTCAAGAAGATTCTAGTCAAGGCCAAGGTCAAATGTCATCATACGAATTTGAACCTGATAAAGAAGCAATATTAAGCGTTATTTTACCTCAATATGTAGAAAGCTTAATATATGGCACGATATTAGATGCCAAAGCAAGTGAACATGCGGCACGTATGACTGCTATGAAAAATGCATCTGATAATGCTACTGAACTTATTGACGACTTATCATTAGAATATAACAGAGCAAGACAAGCTGAAATCACGCAACAAATTACAGAAATCGTAAGTGGTTCTGCTGCATTAGAATAATTATTTAAAGGAGGAAACAACATGGGAATTGGCCGTGTAACTCAAGTTATGGGTCCTGTAATTGATGTCCGTTTTGAACATAATGAAGTGCCTGAAATAAATAATGCGCTCATTGTTGAAATTCCTAAAAGTGATACAACAATCAGTTTAACACTTGAAGTTGCTTTGCAATTAGGTGACGATGTTGTACGTACTATTGCAATGGATTCAACTGATGGTGTTCAACGTGGTATGGAAGTTCAAAACACAGGTAAAGACATCAGTGTACCTGTTGGAGATGAAACATTAGGAAGAGTATTTAACGTTTTAGGAGAATCTATTGATTTAGAAGAAAAGCTAGATGACTCTGTGCGTAGAGATCCAATTCATAGACTAGCACCTAAATTTGATGAATTATCTACAGAAGTAGAAATTCTTGAAACTGGTATTAAAGTTGTTGATTTATTAGCACCATATATTAAAGGTGGTAAAGTTGGATTGTTTGGTGGTGCCGGAGTAGGTAAAACGGTATTAATTCAAGAATTAATCAACAATATTGCTCAAGAACATGGTGGTATTTCTGTGTTTGCCGGAGTAGGTGAACGTACACGTGAAGGTAATGACTTATATTATGAAATGAGCGATAGTGGTGTAATTAAGAAAACAGCGATGGTATTTGGCCAAATGAATGAACCACCTGGTGCACGTATGAGAGTTGCGTTATCTGCCTTAACAATGGCTGAATATTTCCGTGACGAGCAAGGACAAGACGTATTGCTGTTTATCGATAATATATTCCGTTTTACACAAGCAGGTTCAGAAGTATCTGCATTACTTGGACGTATGCCATCTGCCGTTGGTTATCAACCAACATTGGCTACAGAAATGGGACAATTGCAAGAAAGAATTACATCTACAAATAAAGGTTCTGTAACATCTATTCAAGCTGTATTCGTTCCAGCCGATGACTATACTGACCCAGCGCCAGCGACAGCATTTGCTCACTTAGACTCAACGACTAACTTAGAACGTAAATTAACCGAAATGGGTATCTATCCAGCAGTTGATCCACTTGCTTCAACATCAAGAGCATTAGAACCTTCAATCGTTGGTCAAGAGCACTATGATGTAGCACGTCAAGTGCAATCAACGTTACAAAAATATAGAGAATTACAAGATATTATTGCTATTTTAGGTATGGATGAATTATCTGAAGAAGATAAACAAACGGTTGAACGTGCAAGACGTATTCAGTTCTTCTTATCTCAAAACTTCCATGTAGCTGAACAATTTACAGGTCAAAAAGGCTCTTATGTACCAGTTAAAACAACTGTTCAGGATTTTAAAGGCATTCTTGATGGTAAATATGACCATATTCCAGAAGATGCATTCCGTTTAGTTGGAAGTATGGAAGATGTACTTGCAAAAGCTAAAGATATGGGTGTTGAAGTCTAATCAAATTAGGAGGAATGGATAATGAATACATTAAATCTAGATATTGTCACTCCTAATGGTTCAGTCTACAAAAGAGAAGATGTTGAACTTGTTGTGTTACAAACCACAGCAGGTGAAATGGGTATCATGAGTGGACATATTCCGACAGTAGCCGCATTAAAAACAGGCCATATCAAAGTTAGATTTCACAATGGTTCTGAATACTTAGCTGTTAGTGGTGGCTTTGTTGAAGTTAGACAACATAAACTTTCTGTTATTGTACAAACGGCTGAAACAGCTGAAGAAATAGACGTAGAAAGAGCTAAATTGGCTAAGCAACGTGCCCAATCTCATTTGAATGATGAAGATAATAGTGATATTTATCGCGCACAACGCGCACTTGCTAGAGCAGAAAATAGATTACGAGTAGCTAACTTAAAATAAAAAGGTTTGGAAGTACAGAGTAACTGTATTTCCAAACCTTTTTAATTTGTGTTTTAATTTGTTTAATAATGAATAGTATCATTATTAAACAAATTCAGGTACAATGTACTACAGAATAATTATTAGAGAGGTTAACTATGAATTATTTAGGACAATTTGCAGTTGTACATTTGGTTTTACACGTCATCTGCATTTGTGTGGCTTATTGGGCACTTAATGCTTTAAGACTTGAACAATTATTTAAAAAAGGGCATATAAGACAAATTCAAATTTGTATGATATTTTTTGCTATTTTGTTAGGTACAAGTGTTAGCAATTTTATTATTGATTTAATGCAATATTCAACACAGGTAAAATATTTGTTAAAATAAAGTATTCTTATAATTCTTTATTATAAATTCTGTCATTAAAGTAATGATGACTGTCTTGTAGATAATTGTATTTTTTTTGAAAAAATAGCTATAATTAATGAATGAATAATAAAATATAGGGAAATGAAAGTAAGTATATTGTAGTCTTAAGTGGAGGATATGTATGGATAGAATAGTTATAAAAGGTGGGCATCGCCTATCAGGAGAAGTTCAAGTAGAAGGTGCTAAGAATGCAGTATTACCAGTGCTAACAGCATCATTATTGGCAACAGAAGGTACTAGCAAACTGATTAATGTTCCCAAATTGAGTGATGTTGAAACAATAAATAATGTGTTATCAACACTGAATGCTGATGTTTCATATGATATTGCAGGAAATGCTGTGACTGTTGATGCAACTGCGACATTAAATGAAGAGGCGCCTTATGAATATGTAAGTAAAATGCGTGCAAGTATCTTAGTTATGGGACCTCTGCTAGCGCGTTTAGGTCATGCAATTGTAGCTTTACCAGGTGGTTGTGCTATTGGAAGTAGACCGATTGAGCAACATATTAAAGGGTTTGAAGCCTTAGGTGCCGATATTCATTTGGAAAATGGAAATATTTATGCCAATGCAAAAAATGGCTTGCAAGGAGCTAATATTCATTTAGATTTTCCAAGCGTAGGAGCTACACAAAATATTATAATGGCTGCATCTTTAGCTAATGGCAAATCTGTGATTGAAAATGCAGCTAAAGAACCAGAAATTGTTGATTTAGCGAATTATATAAATGAAATGGGCGGTAGAATTACTGGCGCAGGTACTGATACGATTACAATTCACGGTGTGAATAAATTAACCGGAGTTGTTCATTCTATTATTCCAGACCGCATTGAAGCTGGAACAATGATTATTGCAGGTGCAATAACGCGAGGAGACGTTTATGTAAGAGGTGCTATTAAAGAACATATGACAAGCTTAGTGTACAAACTTGAAGAAATGGGTGTACAACTAGCCTTTGACGAAGAAGGTGTACGTGTAACAGCGCCAGATACATTACAGCCTGTTGATGTGAAAACGTTACCTCATCCAGGTTTTCCTACAGATATGCAATCACAAATGATGGCTTTATTGTTGACAGCTGAGGGCCATAAAGTTATTACAGAAACGGTATTTGAAAATCGTTTTATGCATGTTGCAGAATTTAGAAGAATGAATGCCAATATTACTGTAGAAGGTCGTAACGCTAAAATTGAAGGCAAAAGTGAATTACAAGGTGCACAGGTTAAAGCAACTGATTTAAGAGCTGCAGCAGCACTTATTTTAGCTGGTTTAGTAGCAGATGGTACAACACAAGTTACTGAACTTAAACATTTAGACCGTGGTTATGTGAACTTCCATGGTAAATTAAAAGAATTAGGAGCAGATATACAACGTATAAATGCTTAATAATAGAGCTATAAGTTATTAGGAGGATGCTCAATTATGGAAACAATATTCGATTATAATGACATTAAAAAAATTATTCCCCATAGACAACCCTTTTTATTAATTGATAGAGTAGTTGAATATGAGGAAGGCAAAAGATGTGTAGGATTAAAACAAGTTTCAGGTAATGAACCTTTTTTCCAAGGTCATTTTCCTGATTATGCAGTGATGCCGGGTGTTCTAATAACTGAAGCACTAGCTCAAACAGGTGCAGTTGCTATGTTAAACAGTGAAGCAAACAAAGGCAAAATCGCATTGTTTGCAGGTATAGATAAATGTCGTTTTAAAAAGCAAGTAACACCAGGGGATACTTTAATGTTAGAAGTTGAAATTACTAAAATAAAAGGTCCTATTGGTAAAGGTACAGCAAAAGCGACTGTTGATGGGCAACTTGCATGTAGCTGTGAATTAACATTTGCGATTCAAGACGCAAAATAATATAAAAAGAGTCAGGACAGAATCCATTATGAATTCGTAATATCGTCCTGGCAAGGTTGATTAGGGTTGAAAAAGCTTAGAATAAGTATATTTTTAATCCTAGTTACCAATATATAGTTAAGTTCCTAAGACATAATGATTATGTCTTAGGTTTTTTTCTTTATTTACAATAATTCATATAATTGGCTCGCTTGCTTAGGAGACAGCTTCAGTCACTATAGCTTGCTTTGTTTGTTGAAATGCGAAGCGCATTTCTCTTTGTTGTGGTCCGGCCCCAACTTGCTTTGCTTGGTGAATTTCTTTTCGAAATTCTCTCTGTCGGGGTCTCCTCAGCTTGTCTATTTACTCTAGTGTCTCGTCGAAGTTTATATATGTGAATTTATATTAAAATGTCTTTTATAATGTATTATCACGTTCAAATTTTTCATCTTTTAGTTTAGGTTTAGATTGCATCATACGTTTGAATGTTGTTTTTAATTCTTCTCCTGATAAACCATCATCTATTAATTGTTCTAATAAACTTTCTGCATAAACTTGTCTCAAAGTGTATATGTGACACTCTAATACAATTGACATTTTTGTTTCAAAGTTAACAATATGCTTAATTGTAGCATCAAATAATGCTGGATCATTAGCCGGTCTTGTGATAACTACACGAATGTCTAATAAAGTTTGTTCTTCTTGATATTGCTTCATCTGTTCATAATGATCATTTGAAATAACGATTTCTAGCAACCATCCAGTACCGCTATTTTCTTTATTAATGATTACACCATCTTCTAATTCATACTCAGTGATACCGCCGTTTTGATTTACTATTTGAAAGCGCACAGCTTTAAATGTCTTCATATCCCATCATCCCTTTTGCTCTCAATTTTATAAAAAATAATATTTTTAAGTTGTACGTGTTCTAAAATACATTATTTTCTTTAAATATAACAAATTTTAGCGGTAAAACGTAAGTAAAATTAAAATTATACCGTTTTGACTTTAGCATTAGAAATACATAAACTATAACTAATCAAAGGAGGTGACACATGTTAAATAAAATCGTAATCGTTGGACGATTAACTAAAGATGCCCAAATATACGAGAAAGAGGAGGTTAAAATTGCTACATTTTGTGTGGCTACGGAAAGAAATTATAAAGATGATAACAACGAGCAAATCGTAGATTATATTCTATGTAAAGCATATGGTAGGACTGCTACCAACATTGAAAAGTATACCAGTCAGGGATCATTGGTTGGTATTACAGGTCAAATGCGCTCAAGAAAGTATACTAAAGACCAACAAACACATTTTGTTACAGAATTATACGTAGAAACTATTAAATTCATGTCCTCTAAAGGCAAAACACACGAAATCCTCGAAGAACATCCAACTACTAATATTCAACCTTTTTCAGTTGATGAAATGAAACTCTTAAATATCGAATAATTGCTTTTTCAATATTAAAACTCAAATTTTATCCATAAATTATATCCGACTAGTTATTCATACTCCCAATAATCTTCTTTAATATAAATCCTTTCAATTATGCTTAACAGTGATGGGAAATATGGTGAATTGTGCTAAATTTTGCTATATTTTCCTAGCTGTTTATTGAAGAAGTATTAAATAATATACATATATTACAATCATATTCTATATGAGAATATCTGTTAAACTCACACAATAATCTGACAAATTTCAAAATATTACACAGGCAATTGGAATTTATAGATTTTTTAGTCCTGCATCAAAGTATTTTTTACGTATTTGGTATGTATAATTATTTCTTTGTTTTTGTAATGTCTTTGTAAATTTTTACCAGTTATTTTTATTTCACTGTAACCTGCTTATTTTTTATGGATGTTACATTATGAATTGTAAATTTAAATATAAAATGAACTCAAATTTAGGAGGATATATAATTATGAAAAAAACAATTATTGCATCATCTCTAGCAGTAGGCTTAGGTTTAGTAGCAGGAAATGCAGGTCATGATGCAGATGCGAGTGAATTAAATGTCAATACTAAAGCTGAGTTAGCACAATTAGCACAATCAAATGATCAATCATTAAATGAAAAGCCTGTACAATCAGGAGCGTATGATTTTACATTCAATTATGAAGGGACTACTTATCACTTTGCTTCTGATGGTACTTATTTTGAATGGCAATACTATCCATCAAATGGTGCAGCTGATGATACAACAATGAATTCACAAGCTCAACAAGGAACAATGTCATCATCTCAAGGTGCTGCAACTCAACAATCAACATCAGCTCAGCCAGCTCAAACTGAGCAAGCACCTCAAAGCGAATCAACACAACAACCACAAACACAAGCAACATCTCATAGTCAGTCAAGTTCAGCAAGCCAAGCTTCAAGTCATTCATCAGTTAATGTTAACAGTCACTTGAAAGCAATAGCACAACGTGAATCTGGTGGAGATATTCATGCAGTTAATCCATCATCTGGTGCAGCAGGTAAATATCAATTTATGCAGTCAACATGGGATCATGTAGCGCCATCTGAATATAAAGGTGTGTCACCAGCTAATGCTCCAGAACATGTTCAAGATGCTGCAGCACAAAAATTATATGATACAGAAGGTGCAGGCCACTGGACAACAGCTTAGGGCCCAACCTAAATTAAATTCTGAACTCACTTCATAATCATGAGGTGGGTTCTATTTATATAAAAAGATATATCAGCTATTATTTTGACTGTCTTCAATAATTGAATTTTGTATTTGGAGTTAACACATTTAAAAATGAATATGATGATATGTATCTAGAGGTATGACATGGTTGCTTTACATTTGATTAATGAGTTTGGCTTTGATATGTTAAATGTAATAGGAAACTACTAGGGGAGCCTTTATTGGCTGAGATGACGAAATTAGTCAGACCCTTATAACCTGATTTGGTTAGAACCAACGTAGGAAAGTAGCAACAATAATCTGCCATTATATTGTTTGGGATGAACTACATTTCTACGTTGAAATGTAGTTTTTATTTTTTAAAGACTTATACTGGGAGGCAATACAAGTGAAATTTTCAGATGAAATTAAACAAGCATCACAACCAATTATTGATGAAATTTATCAAGATGGTTTCATACAAGACTTATTAAAGGGAACAATTTCTAAAGAAGCAATCAGACAGTATTTAAGAGCTGACGCATCCTATTTAAAAGAATTTATGAATATATACGCATTACTTATTCCTAAAGTTACTGATATTGAAAGTATTAAATTTCTTGTTGAACAAATTGAGTTTTTAACTGAAGGGGAAGTTGAAGCACATGAAATATTGGCGGATTATATAAACGAGCCGTATGAAGAAATTATTAAAGAAAAGGTTTGGCCGCCAAGTGGAGATCATTATATTAAACATATGTATTATCATGCTTATACGCATGAAAATGCGGCCTATGCAATTGCAGCTATGGCACCTTGTCCATATGTTTATGAAGTGATTGCATTAAGAGCAATAGAAGACCCTGAATTAAACAAAGCTACAAATTTATCTAAATGGTTTGAATTTTATAGCACAGAAATGAGAGAACTTATAAATGTTTTTGATCAGCTGTTAGATCAATTAACAGAAAACAGCTCAGACGTAGAAAAACAACAAATTAAAGAAAGCTTTTTACAAAGTACGATTCATGAGAGACATTTCTTTAATATGGCATATACGAATGAACAATGGAACTTTGGAGGTTAAAAGCATGAATAAACCGAAAATTGCGCTTACAATTGCAGGTACTGATCCCTCAGGTGGTGCTGGCGTTATGGCAGATTTAAAATCATTTCATTCTTGTGGTGTTTATGGTATGGCTGCCATTACAAGCATCGTTGCTCAAAATACGAAAGGTGTTCAACACATTCATAATCTGGAAACATCATGGGTTAAAGAACAATTGGATAGCGTATTTGATGATGAGTTACCTCAAGCAATTAAAACAGGCATGATTGCAACTAAAGACACGATGGAACTAGTACGTGACTACCTTACAAAATATGCAGACATTCCATATGTCATCGATCCAGTGATGTTAGCTAAAAGTGGCGATTCACTTATGGATGATGATACTAAAAAACATTTACAGTCAACATTGTTACCCTTAGCTGATGTTGTTACACCGAATATTCCGGAAGCTGAAGAAATTACAGGTATTAAAATTGATAGTGAAGCGAATATTTATAAGGCAGGTAATATATTCATCAATGATATTGGTAGTAAAGGTGTTGTAATTAAAGGTGGTCATTCCGAAGACCCAAATATTGCTAAAGATTATTTGTTTACAAAAGATGATGTTTATACATTTGAAAATCAACGTTTTAATACTCCGCATACGCATGGTACGGGCTGTACATTTTCTGCTGTTATCGCTGCAGAATTAGCTAAAGGTCGCTCAATTTATGAAGCTGTGAAAAAGGCAAAGAAATTCATATCGTTAAGCATTGAATATACACCTGAAATAGGTCAAGGTAGAGGGCCAGTAAACCATTTTGCATACTTAAAGAAAGTAGGACTAGATGATGAATAATTTAGAAAAATTACGTGAAGATAATCCTTTAATTGTTTGTTATACGAATGATGTTGTGAAAAATTTCACTGCTAATGGATTGTTAAGTATGGGCGCAAGTCCGGCAATGAGTGAAGCACCTGAAGAAGCAGAAGCGTTTTATAAAGTTGCTCAAGCATTGTTAATCAATATTGGTACACTCACAAAAGCGAATGAAGAGGATATTATTAAGATTGGGAAAATTGCCAATAAACAAGGAACGCCAATTGTTTTTGATCCAGTAGCTGTAGGGGCATCAACATATCGCAAAACCTTTTGTGAACGTTTTTTAGCTGAAGTAGAAGTTTCTGTTATTAAGGGAAATGCTTCTGAAGTATTGACGCTTGTTGATATGAATACAACAATGAAAGGTACAGATGGAGCAAGCAATCTTGACACCATAGCAATTGCTAAAAAAGCATACCAAAAATATCAAACTGCCATTGTGATAACCGGAAAAGACGATATTATTGTTCAAGATAATCAAATCGTTCAATTATCTAATGGCTCACCATTATTAGCCAAAGTGACTGGCGCAGGATGTTTATTAGGAGGCATTATTGCCAGCTTTTTATTCGGCAACATACACCCATCATTACAACAGCTTGAAGAGGCAATAAGTTTCTATAATATCGCCGCTGAACTTGCTGAACAAAGTCCACATTGTCAGGGACCAGGAAGTTTTCAAACAGAATTATTAGATCATATGTACCAAATGACCTATGAATTATATCAACAAAATGTTAGAAGATTAGAGGTATAGAAATGTTTAAAAGTACAGATTTAAAAGTATATTTTATATGCGGCACACAAGATATACCTGAAGGGAAAAGTTTAGAACAGGTAGTAACACAAGCTTTAGAGTCTGGAGTTACAATGTTTCAATTTAGAGAAAAAGGATCAAAAGTATCTCAAGACAAAAAGATAGAACAACTGGCATTAAAATTAAAGGAACTTTGCCATAACTATCAGGTGCCATTTATTGTTAACGACAATGTTGCACTTGCTTTAAAAGTACAAGCTGATGGTATACATGTAGGTCAAGATGACGCCAAAGTTGAAGACTTTTTTGAACAATTCCATGATAAAATTATTGGTTTAAGCGTGAGCAATCTAGATGAGCTGAAACGTTCTGACTTAACACATGTCGACTATATTGGGGTTGGCCCTATATACCAGACACCATCAAAGTCTGATGCTAGTACACCAGTAGGTCCTGAAATGATTCTAACGTTACGAAAAGAAATAGGTGACTTTCCAATCGTGGCTATTGGTGGTGTGACCGAAAATAATGCACAAGCAGTAGTTGATGCAGGTGCGGATGGAATTTCAGTTATATCAGCTATCGCTAGAAGTCAAAATATTGACAGCACTGTTAATAAATTCTTAAGTTATTATAATTAACAAAGAAATTTTTCCACATATTGTTTTCTACTGTAGTATTAGTATGATAAAATAACATCTATGTGAAATAACATAATAGAGGTGGAAAAATGAAGAAAAAAGCACTACTACCTTTGTTTCTAGGGATAATGGTCTTTTTAGCAGGGTGTGACTACTCTAAGCAAGGAAATCGCACAGGTTTCTTCTATAATACATTCGTAGATCCAATGGAAAAGATACTACATTGGTTAGGTTCAGGCATTTTTAATAATGATTATGGTTTAGCTATCATTGTATTAGTTTTAGTTATTCGGATTGTTTTATTACCGTTCATGTTATCAAACTATAAAAATAGTCATATGATGCGTGAAAAAATGAAAGTGGCCAAACCTGAAGTAAGTGAAGTACAAGAAAAAGTTAAACGTGCAAGAACTCAAGAAGAAAAAATGGCAGCTAATCAAGAAATGATGCAGGTTTATAAAAAATATGATATCAATCCAATGGCAAGTATGTTAGGCTGTTTACCAGTTTTAATTCAAATGCCAATCGTCATGGGATTATATTTTGTACTTAGATATCAAATTGGCGGTGGAATTACACACCACCCACATTTTTTATGGTTTAATTTAGTTAAACCAGATATTTGGATTACAGCTATTGCCGGGGTACTATATTTTATTCAATCTTACATTTCAACGAAAACGATGCCAGATGAGCAACGTCAAATGGCATATATGATGATGATTGTGTCACCTATCATGATTATATGGATTTCATATCAATCAGCCGCAGCACTTGGCTTATACTGGTCAGTCAGCGCCGCTTTCTTGATTGTTCAAACATACTTCGCTAACATGTATTATTCAAAACGTGCTAAAGAAGAAGTAGCACCAATGATTAAACAATATGAAAAAGAAAAAAATCAAGGAACAAAAAAAGGTAAAAACACACAAGTAGTCTCAAAAAATAATAAAAAGAAAAAATAAGAATTCATAGAAAAAGAAGTCAGTAAATGAGTTTTGTAAATTCATTTACTGGCTTCTTTATTTACAAAAATACGTATTATCGGTGTGTTTACTTAGGGGGCTAGGACATTAAGTTCTTAAACAATGTAAAAAGACAATTTCTATTAAAATTATTTGATAGAAATTGTCTTTTCCCTTATGTATTAGATAATGTACAGCTCGTTATCATTTTTGGATGATATGATGTTGCACCACGATGATGATTGAATTCATTATCTGGGATTGTTTCATACATATCGAGAAATATTATTTGTAGGAATAAGAATTGAAGTTTCCATTGGTAGTGTATAGTGTAAGTTGTCTATTCTGCTCAAACCCAAAATACGTTTATCTCGACTGCATTATTATTGATACCAATCATCAAAAAATTGGTTGATGAACTGTTTCATGAAATCATGGCGTTGTATGGCAATATTACGTGCTGTTTCAGTATGCATTAAATCCTTTAATTTTAGCAATTTATCGTAAAAATGACGTATCGCTGATGGTTCAAAGGTTGTTATTTCATCTGCTGAAGGTATTGATGAAGTTGGTAACTCTGTCCACATCGGTTCATTAAAGTGCCCGGCGAATTGGAATGCTCTAGCGATACCTATAGCACCAATTGCATCAAGTCTGTCAGCATCTCTAACAATTTGTCCTTCTAAAGAAAGGGAAATTTGATTATTTTCTCCGTTGCGATAGCTTAAATGTTTAATAATAAAAATAATTTCATTAATTGTTAATGTATCAAGATTAATAGAGTATAAAAATTTTTCTAGTTTTATTGTTGCAGCATCACTAGTCGTTAGTTTACTATCAACTGTATCATGCAATAGACTAGCTATTTCAACAATATCTATACGTTGACATTGCTCTGCTTTAGCGATTTTTAATGCTAAGGAAGTTACTCTTTCAACATGTGCAATATCATGGCCGCTATAATCATGAGCATGAAAATCCAACATATATTGTCTACATAAATCAAGTTGCGCTTTTAAATTCATTATATACTCCTTCAAATCTCTTCAGATATAATTAAATATATTAGCTCATATAGTACTGATTAAAGCTAAATGTAAGCTACATTCAACAGGCAAGCTTATCATTAAAATGATGTGACTTGTGTCATAATATTGGGGATAATAATTGAGAAATACCCTCTTTAAATTTAATGATTAAGCCACGTTGATTATAAAGTTCTTGTGTCAATTTATAAGAAACTTTCATATCTTCTATAAAGGCTGTTTTCAATTGATGTGCAACATCCACATCGTAAATAAAGGCATTTACTTCAAAGTTAAGTGTGAAGCTTCGATGATCCATATTTGTTGTTCCAACACTAGCAATTTCATCATCGATAACAACAGTTTTGGAATGTAAGAAACCATTGTCATACTGATAAATGTTTACGCCAGCTTCTAATAGAGAGGCGACATTTTTTAATGTAGCCCAATAAACGAATGGATGATCTGGCATACTTGGTATCATTATATTAACTTCAACACCCCCCAGTGCTGCGATTTTAATAGAGTCTAAAAAGGCTTGGTCAGGAATGAAATATGGTGATTGTATGTAGATTGATTTTTTCGCAGATGAAATCATTTTTAAATAACCATATTTAATTTGTTCCCAATCTTCATCTGGTCCACTAGAAGCAATTTGTACACCTTTTTGGCCTCCTGAATTTACATCTGGGAAATAACGATCACTGTACTCAATATTGTCACGCGCAGCTTGAGAATTCCAATCAAGTATAAACCTTAATTGTAAGGCGTTTACAGAATCTCCTTCTAAGCGTAGATGTGTATCTCTCCAGTAACCAAATTTTTTATATTTTCCAATATATTCATCGCCAACATTAAAACCACCAACATAACCAATTTTGCCATCTATAACGACAATTTTACGGTGGTTACGGTTATTCATACGCAAGTTAATCAATGGTAATTTAGAAGGGAAGAAGGCTTCAGCTTTGCCACCTTTGTTTCGAAAATGCTTTAAATCTTTCTTTCTAAGCCCACGTGAACCCATATCATCGTATAGCATTTTAATTTCTAATCCTTCATCCAACTTATGTTCGAGAGCTGTCAATATCTTATGACCCAAGTCATCACTTTTAAAAATGTAATATTGAATATGTATATAATCTTTCGCATGATTGATATCATCAATGAGCGAATCGAATTTTGTTTTGCCATCTGTAAATATTTTAATAGTGTTGTCAGTAGTTAGAAAGGCAGCATTATTATACAACAACATACGCACCATATCTTTATATTTAACAATTTGATGATTCCCTTTAGAAAAGTTGTCTGATTCTAAAGCTCTCATCTGTTCACCAACAATCATTTCAAGACCAATTTTATTGTTTTTATTTAATTTAAATATTTGTTCTCGTTGAATTTGTCGACCTAAAAGTAAATAGAGTATGAAACCTATAATAGGAAGAAATACAAGAACTAATAACCAAGCCCAAATTGATCCGGCGCTGCGTCTTTCCATAAAGATGATTGTAAAGGCAAAGATAAGGTTTAAAATAAAAGCACTAATTAAAAATATGTTTATTAGTAAATTAGAATGTGCCAAAGTTAATGAAAAGAATTCAACCATATAGAACCTCCTAGCCTAACATTTTATGTTTGTCACAATATTAAATGAATAATACAATTGTATCATGTAGTTGATAAATATCATATTGTAATTGTTAAAAGTGGTTGAATTTGCTCATTGTAATATACAATAATTAGTAAGTAATTGAGTAAAGGGGTGTTTACCTTGAACGAACAAGATCATGCACATCATTCTAAAATTGTAAAAGCAAATTTAAAATCTAGATTAAATCGTATAGAAGGACAAGTGCGGGCAATTAATCGCATGGTTGAAGATGATGTTTATTGTGATGATGTGTTAACACAAATAAGAGCAACACGCTCAGCATTAACGAGTGTAGCAACAAAACTATTAGAGCATCATATGAAAAGTTGTATCATGGATAAAATAAACGATGGGCAGGAAGTTGAAGCGATGGAGGAATTGCTAGTTACATTTCAAAAAATGCTAAAAGACTAGGAGGAGAAAATTGTGGAAAAGCGATTAATTTATATTACAAATGTGACTAGTGAAGACGACTTGGAAAACTTACGAACAAGGTTATTAGAGATGATTGGTGTTAATGAAGTAGTGATCAATTTTGATGAACGTGCAGTTAATGTTACTTTTGAAACACCAACTAATTTAAATGCACTTGAAAAAGAAATATATGATGCTGGCTATCATGCTATAGATGATTTATAAAATAATTTCAAATAAATTTTCAATTCATGTAGTAAACGACAGCTAATTAGGGTAGTATGTATGTGAAAGGCCATATAACGAGGTGAAATTATGAAACAAGTCGATAAAATTCAAAACATGGTTAAATACTTAACATCGCTAGGTGTAAATATTAAGAAAACAAAATCTCGTTTAGACATAATGAATAATTTGCCAGCCTCAGCAACAGTCACTCATAAACTAAAGTAACATGTCACTTTTATTCAAAGGTTCGAGTGCGTCTTTAAGTCGATTTACATTGCTATAAAAAAGGAATATTGGATATTATTCCTAGAAAAACAAGCCAGAAAATGAGTTTATACGCTCATTTTCTGGCTTTGAATTTATGATTGTTATTCTGATTTTCACTCAAATGTGAACTCGTGGAATAAACTAAGACAAAAGTAAACATGGTTTCTTCATGTTGATAATTAATGTAAGAAAATTAATAGAGAAGAGCTAAGCTATGAACTAAATATTGGCAGTAGTTGACTGGATTGAAAATACGCTTATATCAAGCTTTTTTCAATTTTAGTTAACTTTACTGGGGGGACGGGACTACAAATTCATAATAAATTCTGTCCCGCTCCTTTCTTTACTTTGTAATTTAAATCTGAAACCTCTCTATTTAAGCTTTATTGAAGACTTTGATACGTCATGGTAGTAAATGGATAGAATAACACCGATACCAGCCATTAAACTCCAAAGAGAGCTGCCACCATAGCTAATAAAGGGTAGAGGAATACCAGTAATAGGTAATAGCTGTATTGTCATACCAATATTTTGAAGAATATGAAATACAATCAAAGAGATATAACCTACGATGAAAATTTTACTAAAAGGAGCTTCTACTCTAATTGCTAAACGAATTAAATGAAAAATTAAAAGTAAAAAAACAAATAGTAAAATTACTGCGCCTATAAAGCCCATTTCTTCACCTATGACTGAAAAAATAAAATCCGTGTGATTTTCAGGAATATAAACTTCACCATGATTATAGCCTTTACCAAATAGCTGTCCTGAGCCAATAGCTTTTAACGATTCTGTTAAGTGGTAGCCATCTCCACCACTATATGAATAGGGGTCTAACCAGGAATTAATACGACCCATTTGATACATCTTAACACCTAAAGACTTTTCAATTACAGAAGGTGCGTATAAAATGGCTAAAATAATGCTACTTCCAAACACAATGACAGAAATAAACAAAGGTGCTAACAATCTCCATGTAATACCACTAACCAACATTACTCCAGCTATAACAGCACATATAACAAGTGTCGTACCTAAATCATTTTGTAATAAAATGAGTGCCATAGGAATAATTGATACACCTATTATTTTGAAAAATAAAACTAAATCGGATTGTAGTGACTTATTGAATGTAAAACGATTATGTCGTTCTACAATTTTCGCTAATGCTAAAATTAATACAATCTTCATAAATTCTGATGGTTGAATACTTACTGGTCCAAAACTATACCAACTCGATGCCCCGTTAATCACAGGTGTAATAGGCGTTTCGGGTAAAATTAGTAAACCGATAAGCAATACACAAAAAATAAAATATAATAAATATGTATTTTTTTTAATTTTTTTAGGTGAAAAAAGCATGATAATAAGAGCGATGAAAGCACCTAAAATATAATAAATAACTTGTCTTATACTAAAATTGGCACTATATTGACCGCCACCCATTGCTGAACTAATGAGTGTGACACTAAAAATGGCTAGTATAGTTAAAATACCTATGAGCACCCAGTCTATTCGTTTGAGCCAATGTTTATTAGGCGTTTGACGGGATGAATATTTCATTTGTAACTCCTTAATTTCGTTAGTTTCTAAATTGATTATACAATGATTTTACTGTAGATTAAAACATTTGACTATAGAATATCTATGATAGCAGCTAGTTGCACAACAACGTGTTGTAAATCGTTTTAAAAATGTTACAAAATTTTCGGATAACCTTTATATCATCAAATGCATTCAACTCATGTTTTATGGTAATATTAAGTTTCAGAAAGTAATCTTTAGAGGATCGTTAAGTCGCATATTTTGTGTGAATACTGTATAAACAGTAATGAATTTAAAGGTATTCATTTTATACTTTGACCTGGTATAACGTATTGAATTGCTTAATGTTGAATCAATATTGGAGGAATACATAATGAAAAAAGAAAATATTTGTATTATTTATGGTGGTAAAAGTGCGGAGCACGACGTTTCAAAGCTAACAGCTCAAAATGTATTAAATGCTATTGATAAAGAAAAATATTTAGTGGACATTATTTATATAACAAATGATGGTTTATGGAAAAAGAAAGGTAACATAACAGCAACGATTGAATCTCCAGAAGAACTTACTTTAACAGATGTTGAGCCAGAAGATATTACTTTATTATTAAAACAAAGTAGTGCTGGTGAAGCATATGATGCAGTATTTCCACTATTACATGGACCTAATGGGGAAGACGGTACGATACAAGGTCTGTTTGAAGTATTGGATATTCCATATGTCGGAAATGGCGTGTTAGCTGCTTCTAGCTCAATGGATAAGCTTGTAATGAAACAATTGTTTGAGCATAGAGGGCTACCACAATTACCTTATATTAGTTTTTTACGCAGTGAATATGAAAAGTATCAAGGAAATATCATTAAATTGGTAAAAGACAAATTAGAGTATCCTGTTTTTGTTAAACCGGCGAATTTGGGATCAAGTGTAGGTATTAGTAAATGTAACGATGAACAAGAATTAAAAGCTGGCATTGCCGAAGCATTTCAATTTGATCGCAAATTAGTAATTGAACAAGGCATAAATGCCCGTGAAGTAGAAGTTGCAGTTTTAGGTAACGATTATCCAGAAACGACTTGGCCTGGAGAAGTAGTTAAAGATGTTGCATTTTATGATTACAAATCCAAATATAAAGATGGGAAAATTAGATTACAAATCCCAGCAGAGTTAGATCAAGAAGTGCAACTTACTTTGAGAAATATGGCACTAGAAGCTTTTAAAGCAACGGACTGTTCAGGTTTAGTACGTGCCGATTTCTTCGTAACTGAAGACAACCAAATTTTCATCAATGAAACGAATGCCATGCCTGGATTTACTGCATTTAGTATGTATCCAAGTTTATGGGAAAATATGGGCTTATCATATTCAGATTTAATTACAAAACTTATAGAATTAGCAAAAGAGCGTTACGAAGATAAAAAGAAAAATAAATATAGCATAGACTAAGAGCGAGGTAAGTCATTATGATAGAAGTAACTTTGCGACAAATTAAATCATGGATCGATTGTGATATAGATGACCAATTTTTAGATGTTAAAATCAAAGGCGTAACGATTGACTCACGTGCGGTTCAACCGCAAATGTTATTTATTCCTTTTAAAGGAGAGCATGTAGATGGGCATCGCTTTGTTAAACAAAGTATACAAGATGGTGCTGCAGCTGCATTTTATCAAACAGGTCAAGAAATTGATTCTTCATTAGAAGAGCAACCATTAATTTATGTTTCTGACACTTTGACTGCATTACAACAGCTTGCTAAAGCATATTTGAATTATGTTCAACCTAAAGTGATAGCTGTGACAGGGTCAAATGGCAAAACGACTACTAAAGATATGATAGAGAGCGTATTAAAAACACAGTTTAAAGTGAAAAAAACGCAAGGTAATTATAATAATGAAATTGGTATGCCCTTAACAATTTTAGAATTGGATTATGACACTGATATATCAATTTTAGAAATGGGTATGTCTGGATTTCATGAAATTGAATTATTGTCTAGTATTGCAGAGCCAGATATTGCCGTGATTACGAATATTGGTGAATCGCATATGCAAGATTTGGGTTCAAGAGCGGGTATTGCAAAAGCGAAATCTGAAATTGTTACTGGACTAAAAGATAACGGTATTTTTATTTATGACGGGGACGAGCCACTATTACAGCCACATGTAGCACAAGTAAAGCATGCGAAATTAATCAGTGTGGGCTTGGAACAACATAATACGTATGTTTGTACAATTGATTCCAATCAAAATGATGGTATTGCTTTTAATATTAATAATACAGAACATTATGAATTACCTATTTTAGGCGTTCATAATATGAGGAATGCTGCAATTGCCATTGCAGTTGGACATGAGTTAGGCTTATCATATGAGATGATTCAACACAATATTAAACATGTCCAATTAACTGGCATGCGCATGGAAAGGCATGTAACAGAACAGCAAATTACAGTGATTAATGATGCCTATAATGCAAGTCCAACAAGTATGAAAGCGTCTATAGATACGTTAAGTAATATGGAGGGACGAAAAATATTGATTTTGGCCGATTGTCTGGAGTTAGGTGACAACAGTCAACATATGCATGAAGAAATAGGTGAATATTTAAAAAATAAAAATATTGATGAGCTATATACTTTTGGTGAAGAAGCACAATATATTCATCGTTCTGGACAGCCCTATGTATCACATGCACAACATTTTGAGTCTAAAGAAGCAATTATAGAGCAATTGAAAAAAGAATTAGTTGCTGGCGACAAAGTGTTAGTGAAAGGCTCTAGAGGTAATAAATTAGAGGATATTGTTAACGCAATTATTTAATATAACGTAGTTCAAGACCTAATTGTATTGAAAAATATAATTAGGTCATTTTTTATAAAAAAAGCCTATCCAAGCGCTTTTAGCAATGTATGATTAAATTTTTTCTATCTGATTGCAGAAACCCTTTATTGCTATAAGATAATATAGGTGGTACTATTAAGAAGTTGACGAAACAAATACGAACGTATACGTAAATAGTACGACGAGAAATAAATAGATAAAAGGAGAATTATATTGCAAAATTTTAAAGACTTAGGGATTTCTGAAAAAACAGTTCAAACCCTAGAAAATATGGGGTTTAAAGAACCTACGCCAATTCAAAAAGACAGTATCCCTTATGCATTAGAAGGAAGAGACATCCTCGGACAAGCACAGACAGGTACAGGTAAAACTGGTGCTTTCGGTATTCCTCTAATAGAAAAAGTTGTAAATAAATCAGGAGTACAATCACTGATTTTAGCACCTACACGTGAACTAGCGATGCAAGTAGCAGAACAATTAAGAGAGTTTAGCCGTGGACAAAATGTTCAGGTTGTTACGGTATTTGGAGGTATGCCAATTGACCGTCAAATCAAGGCGCTTAAAAAAGGACCTCAAATTGTTGTAGGAACACCTGGACGAGTTATTGATCATTTAAATCGTAGAACATTGAAAACGAATGGCATTCACACATTGATATTAGATGAAGCTGATGAAATGATGAATATGGGCTTTATCGATGACATGAGATTCATTATGGATAAGATACCGGCAGAGCAAAGACAAACGATGCTATTCTCTGCTACAATGCCAAAAGCGATTCAAGCACTCGTGCAACAATTTATGAAAACACCTCAAATTGTTAAGACTATGAACAATGAAATGTCAGATCCTCAAATTGACGAGTATTATACAATTGTTAAAGAATTAGAAAAATTTGATACTTTTACTAATTTCTTAGACGTTCATCAACCAGAACTTGCCATTGTATTTGGTCGAACAAAGCGCCGTGTTGATGAATTAACAAGTGCTTTATTATCAAAAGGTTATAAAGCAGAAGGATTGCATGGAGACATAACACAAGCCAAACGTCTAGAAGTATTAAAAAAATTCAAAAATGATCAAATTGATATTTTAGTTGCTACAGATGTAGCAGCGCGTGGTTTAGATATTTCAGGGGTAAGTCACGTTTATAACTTTGATATCCCTCAAGATACAGAAAGTTATACACACCGCATTGGTCGTACTGGCCGTGCTGGTAAAGAAGGTATAGCTGTTACCTTTGTCAATCCAATTGAGATGGATTATATTCGTCAAATTGAAGAAGTTAATAGTAGAAGAATGACTGCTTTGAGACCACCGCATCGTAAAGAAGTTTTAAAAGCGCGTGAGGATGACATTAAAGAAAAAGTTCAAAACTGGATGTCAAAAGATAATGAACCAAGATTACAACGTATTTCAAGCGAATTGTTAAAAGAATACGATTCAACAGAATTAGTTGCGTCATTACTTCAAGAATTAGTTGAGGCAAATGATGAAGTAGAAGTTCAATTAACATTCGAAAAACCTTTAGCACGTAAAAATCGCCAAAGCAAGAACGGTGGAAACCACAGAAGAAGTAACAAAAAACGTGGTGGGAAATTTGAAACACGTAATAAACGTACAAAAGGTAATTATAATAAGAAAAAGTCAAATAATTTCGATCGTAAAGATAAATCAAGCAAGAATCGTACAACAAAAGGACGTACATTTGCTGACATGCAAAAATAATATAACTATTGTTGAATCTGGGACATAATCATCTCTTAAACTATGAACTAAATAATTGTAGTAGTTGATTGGATTGAAAATAAGCTTATACCAAGCTTTTTCAATCCTAGTCAACCTTGCTGGGGCGGGACTACGAATTCATTATGAATTCTGTCACGCTCCTTTTTTATATACAAATTTAATGCCTATTATTATTTAAAACCTTAGAGTGTTATATGTTATAACTATAAATCCATTTATGTGCCTCCATTGAAGTATTAAGTAGCCATCAATTACCACTACTTCTATGATATAATGAACGTAAATTTCAGGAAGGAGTTCTTTATGGATTATAGTGACAATGTTTTTAAGCAAAGTCCTAAGCAGGCATTAAAATATTACTGGATAAAGTATAGTCTTTACTTTGTAATTGAATTTATTGTTTTGAGTGTTTTGACTTATTTTTGGTACACAAATTATTGGTACCATTGGTTGATATATATTGCTGCTATCTATTTAGTACTCATGTTTATCACTTTGATTGCAAGCCCATATATCTTATACCATCATAGATACTATCGTCTTGATGGCAATAATATAGAAATTAAGAAGACATATATTTTAAAGAAACATAAAATGAGCAAGATCGAACGTGTGCAACAAATCGAAGTTAAATCAAATCCGTTGCTGTATAAATTGAAATTAAATAAGTTAGTAATACCAACTGCCGGTCATGAAATTAGTTTTCCTATTGTTTCGGAAGCTGAAGCATTGCGATTACAGGATAAAATCATACAAGGTTTGAGAGGTGTAGATACAGATGTCTAATCCTCAAAAATTACATATTATTTCCTATATTAACTGTATTTATAATGCAATAAAACAAAATATTATTTTATTTGCCATTGTCGTAGGTGTGAATATATGGCAATTTGATTTCTCAGAAATTCGTGATTATATTGGGTTAGGTATAGTGCTGATGTTCTTTATAATATCGTTAGTGTCACAAATTTTAGAAGTATATAGTACAAGATATTGGTTAGAAGATGATCACTTCATTGTCACACATGGGGTTTTTAACAAAAATAGAAAAGAATTAAATGTCCGAAAAATCCAGTCGTTTGAAACCACTCAAGGTGTTATCGATCAACTTGTTAATGGTGTCAAATTGCAAATAAAAACGCCAAGCGATGGCGTGGAATTAGAAACAATTACGAAATCACAAAGCCAAATGATTGAACAATCAATTCGAGATAAACAACTCGAATTACTGCAAAAAGGTGACTTACAACTTGAAAATAAGAAACATGATTTACAAGATACACAATCACTTGACAATGAACAAACAGATAATCAAAATATTATATTTAAAATGTCCTTTAAGACTTTATTATTAATGGCTTTAACAAGTGGAGCTGTTGGTGTGACATTTGCAGCACTCAGTCCAATATTTAATTCGGTAGAAGACTTTATACCATGGGATAGTTTGACTCACGGTATATTAAGTTGGGTGAATTCAGCATTTAAAATTGTATTTGTCATTACTGTTGCCCTTATTATCGTAAGTTACATTGTAGGAACGGCGATTATGATGATTCGGTACTATCATTACACAGTGACACAATCGCATAGTCAGTTAAAAGTATCTTATGGATTACTAAATGTAAAAAATATAACAGTACCAACTGATAGATTGCAGGCTGTCGTTGAAAAACAGTCGTTATTACGCAAATTATTTGGATATACATCTATACATTTTATTATTACGAGCGATTCAGATGTCACTTCAGAAGTAGATGTCAGTACAAAAGGTAGAGTTATGATTTTACCTTTTATTAAACAGCATGAGGCTTATCGCATATTAGCTGATTTAGTGCCAGAAATGGATTTTATCAAAATTGATAAAGGCATGCCTTTAAGAAGCTTTCATCGACATTTCTTCATCTTTTCAGTGATTATATTAATTTTAGCAAGTATTGGTACCTATTTTTGGAGTGTTTGGAGCTTTGGGATTGCAGCAGTATTAATTTTGATAAGAATATTACATGCTTGGGTCTACTTTAAATGTTCAGGAATGGCGCAAAATGACAGTGAAATTGCAGTAAGTGAACTGACATTTTTAACGTTAAATAGTTATTACTTTAAAAAAGATAAAATACTTGAAATTGAAACTGAACAACACCCATTTTTACAACGTGCTCGTCTCGCTACAATAAACTTTATTCTAGCCAAAGGTGCAATTTTCCAGGGTGTGACGTTGAAATTTGAAGATGAGCATAAAGTTGAAAATGTTACTTCGACATTTTTAAGAGGTGAATCAAATGACAACTTATAATCATATGAATCAAAATGGACCTAAAATCATGCGTATTGCAGCAACAATAACTTTACTAATTATAAGTATCATTTTGATTGCAGCAATATTAATAAATTATTTTTTATTACACTGGCTAACTTTAATGCAAATCAGTATTGGACTAGCGATATTTTTTAGTGTATATATTGTTATTTTTATTGTTGTGAATCCTTGGTTAAAATATAAAAATTTTCGCTATTCATTAGAAGCTGATGTAATTTACATTCGGACGGGTATTATATTTGTTTCAACACAAGCAATACCGCTATTTAGAATTCAAAACATCGATATTACTGAAGGCTTTTTAATGCAATTTTATGATTTAGCAACTGTAAAACTTTTTACTGCTGGTGGCTTTCCAAGTGTAGAATTAATTAATAAAGCAGAGGCACAGCGCCTAAAACAAATGATTCGACAACAAAAAGCTGAGCAATCTGATGAAGATAACATTGATAATGAAAATAATGACATAGAATGAGGGTTAAATAGATGATTTATGGAATAGGTATTGATTTAATTGAAATTGAACGTGTTCAACGATTAAATGATAAACAACCCAAATTAATTGAACGTATTTTATCTCCTGGAGAACAACAGCGCTATCATAGTTTTTCAAGCGAACGTAGAAAACTTGAATTTTTAGCTGGACGTTTCACAACAAAGGAAGCATTTAGTAAGGCTTTAGGTACTGGACTAGGTAAAACTGTTGCTTTTCATGATATCCATTGTTATAACGATGATTATGGAAAACCATGTATCGACTATCCAGGATTTAAAGTGCATGTAAGTATTACACATAGTGATCATTATGCTATGAGTCAAGTTTTATTAGAAAAAATGGATGAAGCGGCATATAATAAAAATAAGAAAAATGAGATATGATAATATCCATTTATAATATGTTACGGTCATTTCGAGGAGGACATAACATGTCAGATAAGTATTATAGAAACACCTATATCAACGTCGATTTAGCTGCAATTAATAACAATTACCGACAATTCACTCAGTTACATGATAATAAGACAGTGATACCAGTAATTAAAGCGAACGGCTATGGTTTAGGAAGTGTGCGAATTGCTCAATATTTAGTGGACCATGGCGCTTCTTTTTTTGCTGTAGCAACTTTAGATGAAGCGATAGAATTGCGCATGCATGGAATCAAAGCACAAATATTGATTTTAGGAGTTATACCTATAGAAGATATTAATAAAGCAATTCAACATAGAGTTGCAATAACGGTCCCTTCAAAATCATGGTTATCATCTGCTATTAAAGCTATCAATGATGATAATGAGAAAAGACTGTGGTTGCATATTAAACTTGATACAGGCATGGGACGCTTAGGTATTAAAAACCAAGCAGAATACCACCAAACCATTCATTTAATAGAACAGCACGAGCATCTTGTTTTTGAAGGTGTCTATACACATTTTGCATGTGCAGATGAACCAGGAGATTCTGCACAACAGCAATATCAATGTTTTAAAACATGGGTAACTTCAACGGATATGCCACGTTATGTTCACGCACAAAATTCTGCTGGTGCATTGATGATAGATGCAGATATTTGTAATGCTGTAAGGTTAGGTATTTCACTTTATGGTTACTATCCATCAGAGTATGTAAAGGAAGAGGCTGACATTGAACTTCAACCTAGTGCTGAGTTAATGACCCAAATTGTACAAACAAAAGAACTACAACCTGGTGAGTCAGTCAGCTATGGCAGTACTTATACAGCACAATCACCTATAAAAATAGGTATCATACCAATTGGCTATGCAGATGGTTATTTGAGAATAATGCAAGGGCATTTTGTAAATGTGAAAGGACAGCAATGTGAAGTGATTGGCCGTGTTTGTATGGATCAAACAATCATTAAAATTAATGATGATATTCTTGAAGGCGATGAAGTATGTGTTATAAGTAAACAACAAGATAGCATACAATCAGTAGATGCAATTGCAAAACAACAAAAAACAATCAATTATGAAGTGTTATGCAACCTTGGACGACGCTTGCCAAGAATTTACAAATTTGATAATAAAGAATATATTATTAATGATTTATTAAAATAGTGTAGTCACTCCATCTAAAATTTGTTATTATTAAACTAAATAAAGGTTTAATAATAACTTTTTTAGAATCACTGGAGGTTCTTCTTATGCTAACTTTTAATCAAAATCGTAGTCATAGTCTAGAACAGTCATTAAAAGAAGGGTATGCTCAGATGGCAGACCTTAATCTCTCCCTAGCAACAGAGGCTTTCCCAATTGAATGTGAAGCTTGTGATTGCAATGAAACTTATCTAACTTCCAATCATCAGAGTGAATGATTAGACGCGGCGATGTATATTTAGCTGATTTATCACCGGTACAAGGGTCTGAACAAGGGGGAGTAAGACCAGTTGTCATCATTCAAAATGACACCGGTAATAAATATAGTCCAACTGTAATTGTAGCTGCAATTACTGGAAGGATTAATAAAGCGAAAATACCCACTCATGTGGAAATAGGTAAAAAGAAATATAAGTTAGATAAAGATTCTGTTATTCTGCTAGAGCAAATACGAACATTAGATAAAAAAAGATTAAAAGAAAAACTTACTTATCTCTCTGAGGATAAAATGAAAGAAGTAGATCATGCCCTAGACATTAGTCTAGGTTTACATAACTATCATTAGATTTTTTGAATTAGATATATGTATTACTCAAAGTTTTATATATGTAATAGGTCATTGTTTTCGAAACTTTTAAATGCTCATGTAACATAGTTAACATACTTCTAATCAAACATACTCATACATTTTATACTTGAGCTGAAACAAATCTTAAGCGTTGTTTAATAGCTTGAAAAGTTAATGGTAAAGAATGTCTTGAGTTTAAACTTTAGGTATTCCCTAAAGTTTTTTTGGCTTAAAATGACTACGTGTTAAGTAAAAATTAAAGAAATTAAATGTAGCTGATAGAATAGTAGCTAGGTTTTTATTGCCATTTGCTTATGCTATTATGGTACTCTTGACTTATTAGAGCGAAATGTTTCATGTTTAGCCTATGTTAAATAAATGGTCGCTTCATTGAAGTAATAATGAATGTTGTAGTAAGGAGGAAACGTCGTGGAAGAATTTAAAAAACACTATAAAGAATTATTAGACGAAAGCATTGCTACTGGTGTGCAACCTCAGCTACTAGAAAAATGTGAAAACTACACGAGTGAAGTGATTAAAAAAGATATTTTGCCTGAAGATATTGTGGAAATACATAAGAATTATATATCTTCTCTTAGCTTAGAAGAACATAAAATTTTAGATACATTAGACGTCTTAAAAGAAGTAGTTAGAGGATTTGGCTACAGCTATCGAGATTATCAAAAGTTAGTAAATAAATTACAATTCCACGATAAAGAAATTGATTTAGCTTCTAGATTGCAACAAACTATGTTAAAGGCTGACATACCACAATTTGACAGTATACAAATTGGCGTCATATCAGTTGCTGCACAAAAAGTAAGTGGAGATTATTTTAATTTGATTGACCATAAAGACGGAACGATGAGTTTTGCGATTGCAGATGTCATTGGTAAAGGTATTCCAGCCGCATTAGCTATGAGTATGATCAAATTTGGTATGGACTCATATGGGCACTCTCAATTGCCAAGTGATGGATTGAAGCGACTAAATCGAGTTGTTGAAAAAAATGTTAACCAAAATATGTTTGTAACTATGTTCTATGGTTTATATGAGGAAATGAATCATTTACTATACTGCAGCTCGGCGGGACATGAGCCAGGGTATATTTATCGAGCGGAAACCGAGGAATTTGAAGAAATTGAAGTGCGTGGTCGCGTATTGGGTGTAAGTCAAAATACGCGTTATCACCAACAAGAAATTGCAGTTAATCTCAATGATTTAATCATTATCTTTACCGATGGCGTAACCGAAGCTCGAAACTCAATGGGTGAGTTTATTTCAAAAAAGGACTTATTAAATCTAATTCATAAATATAAACATATGCATCCGCAAGATATTGTACAATTACTATATGAAGCAATTTTAAAAATACAAAATCCGAACAAGCGTGATGATATGACAATTTTGATTATCAAAAGAGTAAATTAGCATAAAAAATTGTGGTTATAACAATATTGTTGTGGGTATAAATAGAGCGTATGTATTTTGTGAAATGAATTTATTTAGGAGTGTAAATATATGAACCTTAATGTAGAAACTCAATCATTTGAAAAATATTATGAAGTTAATGTAGCTGGTGAACTGGATGTCTATACAGTACCAGAATTGGAAGAAGTTTTAGTTCCAATGCGACAAGAAGGAGATAAAGATATTCACGTAAATTTAGCAAATGTGAGTTATATGGACTCTACTGGTCTGGGCTTATTTGTTGGAACACTAAAAGCATTAAATCAACATAATAAAGAACTTTATATTTTAGGCGTGACAGATCGAATTAGTAGACTTTTTGATATTACAGGATTAAAAGATTTAATGCATGTTAATGAAGGGACGGAGGTTGAATAAAATGCTTGGAAATCACGATTATATTGAAATGAGATTACCAGCTTCAGCTGAATATGTAAGCTTAATTCGCTTAACGTTGTCGGGCGTGTTTTCCAGAGCAGGTGCATCATATGATTATATAGAAGACGCCAAAATCGCTGTGAGTGAAGCGGTGACCAATGCAGTAAAACATGCTTATAAAAACGAACAAGAAAACGGTAGAATTAATCTTTGCTTTGAAATTCTAGAAAATCAAATTAAAATCGTTATTTCCGATCAAGGAGAAAGCTTTGATTATGAAGCAACTAAAGCAAAATTAGGGCCGTATAATAATAATGAGAATATTGACTTTTTACGTGAAGGTGGGCTAGGTTTATTTTTAATTGAATCTTTAATGGATGAAGTTACTGTCTGTAAAGAATCTGGTGTTACGATCAGTATGATTAAGAATATAAAAAAAGAGCAGGTGCCAAAAAATGACGAAAGAGTCGAAATCAATTAATGACACTTCACCTGAACAAATAAACCAATGGATTAAAGAGCATCAAGAAGACAAGAGTACAGAAGCCCAAGATAAATTGGTGAAACATTATCGCAAGTTAATTGAATCACTTGCTTACAAGTATTCTAAAGGGCAATCACATCATGAAGATTTAGTTCAAGTGGGAATGGTTGGATTAATAGGTGCAATCAATCGATTTGATATTTCGTTCGATCGAAAATTTGAAGCATTCTTGGTGCCAACTGTTATTGGTGAAATCAAACGATATTTAAGAGACAAGACATGGAGTGTACATGTGCCTCGACGTATTAAAGAGATTGGACCTAGAATTAAAAAAGTTAGCGATGAGTTAACAAATGAACTAGAACGATCACCTTCTATTACAGAAATTGCAAATAGACTTGAAGTTACAGAAGAAGAAGTGCTTGAAGCAATGGAAATGGGGCAAAGTTACAATGCGCTAAGTGTTGATCATTCGATTGAAGCTGATAAAGATGGGTCAACAGTAACTTTATTAGATATCATGGGTCAGCAAGATGATAATTACGACTTGACCGAAAAAAGAATGATTTTAGAACGTATTTTACCTATTCTATCTGAGCGTGAACGAGAAATTATTCAATGTACATTTATAGAAGGTTTGAGTCAGAAAGAAACTGGCGAGCGTATAGGACTGAGTCAAATGCATGTATCACGACTACAACGGACGGCAATAAAAAAATTACAACAAGCTGCAAAACAATAAAAGCAGAGACCATCATTTGTAAAGGTCTCTGTTTTTTCTATGAGTATCTTTTAAATCAGAAGATGATATCAATATATGTTAAAATAAGCATGAATTTCTAGAAAAGTGTGGTAAAACAATGGACAATCAATTAATTGCAACTATCGAACAAAATTATTCATTTTCAAAAAAACAAATTACTGCAGTATTATCATTATTAGAAGATAATAATACAGTCCCTTTTATTGCTAGATATCGAAAAGAGGCTACTGGCGGTTTAGATGAAGTTGAAATAAAACAAATAGCTGATGAATATCAATATGTAGCACATTTACAAAAGCGTAAAGAAGAAGTGATTAATAATATAGAACAACAGGGATTGCTTACAGAAGAATTAAAACAAGACATCTTAAAACAGACTAAATTACAGCGTGTTGAAGATTTATATCGGCCTTACAAACAAAAGAAAAAAACACGAGCAACCGAGGCAAAACGTAAAGGATTAGAACCGTTTGTAGACTGGTTACTGTTACCTAAACTAGACGTAGATATAACAACAAAAGCAGCCTCATTCTTAAATGAAGAGGTAAACGCTGTTGAAGAAGCTATCCAAGGTGCGCAAGATATTATTGCTGAACGTATTGCAGATCAACCTTCATATCGTACAAAACTGTTAAAAGATGTGTACCATCAAGGGCAATTGGTTACGACAAAAAAGAAAAAAGCGGAAGATGAAAAAGAAATTTTTTCAATGTATTATGATTATTCCGAACCTATTAAAAAAATAGCTAACCACAGAGTTTTAGCGGTGAATCGTGGAGAAAAAGAAAAAATATTGACTGTGAAAATTGAATTTGATATCACGCATATTCAACAGTTTATTGCTAAAAGAGAAATAAAATATCAAACTGAAGCAAGTCGTATTATTCAAGAGGCAATAAGCGATAGTTTGAAACGTTTAGTAATGCCATCAATTGAACGAGAGATAAGATCAGATCTTACTAATAAAGCAGAACATCATGCAATTGATGTTTTTAGTGAGAATTTACGTCATTTATTACTACAACCACCAATGCGTGGTAAACAAATTTTAGGGATTGATCCCGCATTTAGAACAGGATGTAAATTGGCAGTAATTAATCCATTTGGCACTTTTGTTGCTAAGAATGTGATGTATCCACATCCTCCTGTATCTAAAGTCCAAGAGGCAAAAAACATATTATTAAAAATGATTAGAGATTATAATGTAGAATTGATTGCAATAGGAAATGGTACTGCTAGTCGTGAGACAGAACAATTTGTAGCACAAGTTATTCAAGAATACCAATTATCAGTTCAATTTATTATCGTCAATGAAGCAGGTGCATCTGTATATTCTGCTTCTGAAGTAGCTCGTAATGAGTTTCCTAACTTTCAAGTAGAAGAAAGAAGTGCAGTTTCAATAGGTCGTCGAGTTCAAGATCCGTTGAGTGAATTGGTTAAAATAGATCCAAAATCAATTGGTGTTGGGCAGTATCAACATGATGTTAATCAAAAAGAACTTGAGCAGGCACTTGCATTTGTTGTTGAAACAGCTGTGAACCAAGTTGGTGTTGACGTTAATACAGCATCAAAATCATTATTGCAATATGTATCCGGCTTAACGGCACCAATCGCACAAAATATTATAGATTACCGTGAACAACATGGTGCTATTAAGCATAATAAAGAAATCAGTAAAGTAAAAAGATTAGGTGCTAAAACATTTGAACAAAGCATTGGATTTTTACGTATCATCGATGGAACAGAGCCACTGGATAATACGTCTATCCACCCAGAAAGTTACCAAGCGACATATCAATTACTTCAGCAACTGAATTTAGATATCAATGAGTTAGGAACGAAAGGACTAAAAGAAAAATTAAGTAAATTAGATGTGAATTCACTTTCTACAAAATTAAATATAGGTATTCCAACATTAGAAGACATTATTGAATCTTTAAAAGCACCACACAGAGATCCACGAGACGAGTTCGAAACACCACTGTTAAAATCAGATGTACTTTCAATAGCAGACTTATCAAAAGGAATGAAATTAAGTGGAACTGTGAGAAATGTCGTTGATTTTGGTGCGTTTGTTGATATTGGTGTTAAACAAGATGGACTGGTTCATATATCTAAACTATCTAATAAATATGTCAAAAACCCAATGGATATTGTAACTGTAGGAGATATTGTTGATGTATGGATAATAGATATAGATGAGCAAAAAGGAAAAGTATCATTAACAATGGTTAATCCAAATGAATAATGACGAATTGCAAAATCTAACTGAAACTATATCTAAGCAGTATTTTAATAAAATATTTGAGCACGAAGCGTATTTTAACAACAGACTAAGAACGACTGGTGGCAGATATATTTTAAAAACGCATAATATTGAGCTTAACCCTATGCAATATAAACATTACGGACTAAAGGCATTAAAGGATATTATTAAACATGAACTATGTCACTATCATTTGCATCTATCTGGCAAAGGATATCAGCACAAAGATAATGACTTCAAAGAACTGAGTGCCAAAGTCGGTGCACCGAGATTTTGTTCTGCAATCAAAAGCTATCAAGAGCGTGCTAATTATGAATACCAATGTAAAAGATGTGGCGTAACATACTTAAGAATTAAAAGAGTGAATATCTCAATCATGAGATGTGGCAAATGTAATGGGAAATTAAAACTAAATCAGGATTATAGAAAATAATAATTGATATAGAGAAAGTCTAATCTTCAAAATTAAATTAGGAAACACTATAGCCATATGTGTGTAATAAAAGCTTATGGTGATTAACAAATTTACTAAGAAGATTAGGCTTTTTTATATTATTAAAAGTATTGACATAAGGATGTAATAATAGTATTATGGATAGCGTTGTGCTAGACAGTAGTTATGAATTTGACAAGTTGTTAAGAAGGTAAAATTAAAGTTAATTTATAATTGACTTTGAATTACAAATCTATTACAATTATTATTGTTCTCGATAGACGAATAAGTTTATTGCGTTTTGCCAGCGGTCGTGGCGGAATGGCAGACGCGCTAGGTTGAGGGCCTAGTGGGAGAAATCCCGTGGAG
>VNIW01000039.1_pt1 | contig 90054 bp, 86 predicted proteins | sample 7248591 | NCBI WGS metagenome assembly VNIW01 (sample SAMN12251776, study PRJNA551026) | human skin metagenome | isolation source: skin samples from patients infected with Netherton Syndrome | host: Homo sapiens | place: France:Paris | reverse complement strand
GAACACAGAAGTTAAGCTCCTTAGCGCCGATGGTAGTCGGACTTACGTTCCGCAAGAGTAGGACGTTGCCAGGCAAACCGAACCCGTAAGGGTTCTTTTTTTATACACTCGAAAGGAGCTTAACTTCTTTTCAAAAACCTATTCGAAGTAAATGAGATCAAGATCGACGAAACAAGCGAAAGACGTAACGAGCTTACTCGAGGTAAGTGAGTAAGGAAAGAGCGCAGTTGAGAAAGATAATGACCTCTATTTACGAGAAGAGAAAGCTCCTTAGCGCCGATGGTAGCAGACTTACAAAGGAATACAATTGCAAAGGCAATTGTATAAGTATAACTAACATACTAAAGTATGAAGTTATGCTTTAAGAGTAGGACGTTGCCAGGCAAACTGAACCCGTAAGGGTTCTTTTTTTATACTCTCAAAAGGAGCTTAACTTCTTCCCCCAAAAAACTATTCGAGGTAAATGAAATTAACAATTAAATATAGACCAGTAAACCGGGTTTCAACTTACCTAGTATAACTAATATACATCAGTATTTTTACTACAGGAAAGAAGAAATACATGACACTCAGGCACGTAAATAGACAGTTACGGAGTTTTACGTGATAAATCTCAAATGTGTGTTAGTTTACTAACTAGGGGATACAGCAAAGGGGTAATTTGCTAAGCAGAACCTTGATATCAATCAAGTGTTCTCAATATATTAAACAAAGTGGAAAATAATATTGTGCACATATTAGAATGATTGGTCAAAGTAGATGAAATAGTCATCTCACTTTGGCCAATCATTTTTGTATCTACCATAAAAATAAGCGATTGATGCACCTCAAAGTGTACCAATCGCTTCTACAACATCATATGAGTAAAGAATAGAGCATTTTGTTCTCATTGATATAAATGTTATGTGGATCAAAGTCGTGGACATTCTCTTTCAATTGACCTAAGTCGTTATGGTCGCTAAGTTGGATACCTATGATTACCGTACCTGTATTCTGTGATGATTTCTTGAGGTATTCGAACTTAGTGATGTCATCACGAGGGCCTAAGACGTCGTTAACGAATTCTCTCAAGGCACCTGGGCGTTGAGAGAAGTTAAGGATAAAGTAGTGTTTCATTTCTTCGAAGAGTAATGAACGTTCTTCGATTTCTTTCATGCGGTTGATATCGTTGTTACCGCCACTGATGACACACACAACCGTTTTACCTTTAATCTCATCTTTATTACTGCTCTAAAGCTGAGACACTTAAAGCACCAGCGGGTTCAGCGATAATTGCTTGTTTGGTGTACATATCTAGGATGGTTGAACAAACTTGACCTTCGTCCACTTGCACATAATCATCGACAACGCTTTTAGCAATATCGAAAGTAATTTCACCTACACGCGCAACAGAAGCTCCATCGACAAATTTATCGATATGAGGTAACGTCACGATCTGGTCTTGCTGAACAACTGATTCGTACATACTGCTCGCACCAGCGGGTTCAACACCGATGATCTTCGTATCTGGAGATTGTGCTTTAAAGTACGTACCGATACCAGAAATGAGACCACCACCGCCGATTGCTGCAAAGAGGTAGTCAAACTTCGTGTCATCCGCTTTCGCTTGTTCAAGTGTCTCTTTCGCAACAGTGCCTTGACCAGCTATCGTATAGATATTATTAAAAGGATCGATAAAGTTCTTATCGTAACGATCTGTATATTCCAAAGCTTCTTTCAAGCAGTCGTCGAACGTATCACCGGTTAAGACGACTTCTGTGCTGTCTCCACCGAAGAATTTGACTTGGTCAATCTTCTGTAGAGGAGTCGTTACTGGCATAAAGATGGTTGCTTTAAGATTGAGTTTGCTTGCAGTGAAAGCCACACCTTGAGCGTGGTTGCCGGCGCTTGCGCATGTAATACCTCGCTGACGTTCTTCATCGGAAAGTGCCATAATCGCGTTATAGGCACCACGTAATTTGAATGAACGCACCCACTGTAAGTCTTCGCGCTTTAGATAGACATTACAGTTATACTTTAAAGAAAGGTAGTGATCTTTCTGTAATGGTGTTTCCTTCACAACGTCCTTCAATTGTAAGAAAGCTTCATCTATATCTTTCGCTTGTACTGTTGTTTCAACTGTCATACTATGCACACCTTTTTACTTAGTTATTGTAAGTTTTTGCTTTTTCCTGTTCATAAGCTGCAATTTCGTCTTCATATTGCAATGTCACTGCGATATCATCGAGTCCATTTACCAATTTATTCTTCCAAGTTTCATCTATAGTAAAATGAAATGTTTGTTCAGGAGATGAAACAGTTTGTTCAGGTAAATCGACTGTGATTTCTTCGAACTGAGCAAGATGTTCACGTGCTTCCTGATCTAGTACGATCGGCAGCATCGCATTCTTTGTACAGTTCATGTAAAAAATGTCACTAAAGCTACCTGCAATGATAATATTGAATCCGTAATCTTTTAGAGCCCATGCTGCGTGTTCACGGCTAGACCCACATCCGAAATTATCGCCTGTAATCAGGATAGAGGCGCCTTCATATTGAGGCTTATTCGGATTGAAGTCAGGATTGTTTGAACCATCTTCTAAGTAGCGCCACTCATCAAAAGCGAAAGGGCCAAATCCTGTCTTTGAAATACGTTTCAAATGGACTTTCGGAATAATTTGATCGGTATCAATGTTGTCGTGAAATAGGGGAACAATTTTACCTGTATAAGTTGTAATCGGTTGAATATCCATTTAAACGACCACCTTTCTCACATCGACAAATTTACCGTTAATTGCTGCAGCGGCTGCCATCGCAGGAGAGACGAGATGCGTACGTGCACCTTTACCTTGGCGACCCTCAAAGTTACGGTTGCTCGTTGAAGCACAATGAACGCCCGCTGGAACTTGGTCAGGGTTCATACCTAAGCACATTGAACAACCAGGTTCACGCCATTCAAAGCCTGCCTCCTTAAAGATTTGATCCAAACCGAGTGCTTCCGCTTCATGTTTCACTGTACGTGAACCAGGAACGACAATTGCCGTAATATTAGGGTGGACCTGCTGACCTTTGACGATATGACTCGCTTCCACAAGGTCTGAAAGTCTCGCATTTGTACAAGAACCAAGGAAGACATAACCTAGATCAATATCTTCTGCTTTCTGACCCGGTTGCAGTCCCATATAGTTGTAAGCACGTTCGTCATTGACACTTTCAATCTCAGGGAAAGGCGTATTAAAGCTGACGCCCATCTCAGGACTCGTACCCCAAGTAATTTGAGGTTCAAGGTCTGTGACATCAAGATGAATCTCTTTATCAAACTGCGCATCCTCATCTGTATAGAGTTCACGCCACTCATCGATGTCATAGTCGAAATTCGTCGCATAAGGACGACCTTTCACATAGTCGAAAGTGGTCTCGTCAGGTGCCATCATTCCATATTTTGCACCCGCTTCAATCGCCATATTACAAATTGTCATGCGCGCTTCCATAGAGAGACCTTCAATCGTTTCACCTGCAAATTCAAGCGCATATCCTGTGCCAAAATCGACACCATGCTGATTGATAAGATGTAGAATAATATCTTTCGCATACACACCAGGAGGTAACTGACCAGTCACGTTAATCTTCAAATTCTTCGGCTTCGTTTGCCACAACGTCTGCGTCGCAAAGACATGTTCAACTTCGCTCGTACCAATACCGAAAGCGATTGCGCCAAACGCCCCGTGTGTCGCCGTGTGTGAATCACCACAGACAATCGTCTTACCAGGTTGAGTGAGTCCTGTTTCAGGCCCCACCATATGCACGATGCCTTGTTCGTCAGAGCCCATATCAAAGATGTGGACGCCAAAGTCTTTCGCATTCTGCTGCAATGTCGTGATTTGCTTGTTCGCAATCTCATCTTTAATGTTGTAAATATCGACTGTAGGCACGTTATGATCCAACGTCGCAAATGTGAGGTCAGGTCTTCTCAATTGTCGATTCTGCAGTCTCAAACCTTCGAAAGCTTGAGGAGAAGTCACCTCATGGATGAGATGTAGATCGATGTATAATAACTGCGGATCACCTTCTTTACCGGCAAGTACATGTTTATTCCATACTTTGTCAAAAAGTGTTTGTCCCATATGAGTGCTCCTCCTTTATTAAATATGATTGGCTACAAATTGAATGACTTCTGATGTCTTGTACTGACCACCTAAATCCGCTGTGGTCTTCTCTTGTCGAACTAAATCATAAATCGTTTGTTCAAGATGGGATGCTGCTTCTTCTTGATTAAAGCTTTCACGTAAACACATAGCTAAAGAGAGCAACATTCCGAATGGATTGGCTTTATCTTGATTAGCAATATCTGGTGCTGAACCATGAATCGGTTCATAGAGACGTGGTCCTTCTGAGCTAAAACTTGCTGATGGTGAAAGACCCAGTGCGCCTGACATTACAGAAGCTTCATCACTCAAGATATCGCCAAATAAATTTTCAGTGACGATAACGTCGAAACGTGTCGGATTCGTGATTAAGTGCATCGCGCAAGCATCTACGAGAAGATGTTCAACTTCTACGTCTGGATAGTCTTGAGCGACTTCGTTAATCACTTTTCGCCACAGCTTACTAGATGCTAAGACGTTCTCTTTGTCGACAGATGTTAACTTATGATTACGTGATTGTGCGAGATCGAAAGCGACGCGTGCAATGCGCTCAATCTCCTCACGTGTATAAGTCAGTGAATCTAATGCTTGATGCTCATCCCAGCTTTTAGGCTGTCCAAAATAAATCCCACTTGTGAGCTCACGTACAATGACGAAATCTGTTCCCTTTACACGTTCTTCTTTAATAGGGGAGAGGTGACTCGTGCCGTCTGTCACTGTAGTCGGGCGAATATTTGCGAATAAATTGAGCTTCTGACGCAAATCTAACAAGCCTTGTTCAGGGCGATTATGAGGGTCTGTCCACTTCGGTCCACCAACTGCACCAAGCAATATCGCATCAGCTGACTCACACGCCTGAAAAGTTGAATCAGGAAGCGGTGTCCCGTGATTGTCGATGGCTACACCGCCGAAATCATAGGATTCAGCGGTATAGTCAAAGTTAAAACGATGTGCGAGTTGTTCGAGTATGTGAAGGGCGCCGTACATAATTTCTGGTCCAATTCCATCACCAGGTAGCGCTACAATACGATAAGTCATGCTTCAACGCCTTCTTTATGCGCTTGCTCACTTGCATATTTAGCATGCGCTTCAACATATGCTTTAGCTGAAGCAAAGAGCACGTCATGGTCGATACCGATACCCGTTACTGTATAGCCATTCACTTTAAGTTGAACTCGAACCTCTGCTTGTGAATCTGTACCTTCAGTTACCGAATCAATCGTGTAATCAAGCAATTCTGTTTCTTCGTTAAAGATACGGTCTACCGCGTTGTAGACTGCAACAATGGATCCTGTACCGATGCTTGAATCTTGATACGTATGTCCATCGCGATCTTTTATGACGACCACAGCGCTTTGAAGGCCGTTTGAAACGAATTGAACTTGAAGTTGAGACACTTGGAACATCGCATTCTGTTCGTGCTCTGTACCTTGAATCAAGGCGTGAATATCACGATCAGTTACCGATTTCTTCTTGTCTGCTACTGACTTAAATTGTTTGAAGAGGACTTTCTGTTCTTCAGGATCAATATCGTAGCCTAGCGCACTGAGCTTTTCACTAAAGGCATGTTTACCTGATAGTTTACCGAGCGGCAATTCAGTACTTTGCACACCGACGAGTTGAGGTGTCATAATTTCGTATGTTTCAGGATTCTTCAGTACACCATCTTGGTGAATACCAGATTCGTGACTGAAGGCGTTCTGGCCGACAATCGCTTTGTTCTTAGGTACGCGAATACCTGCATAGCGAGAGATGAGGTCTGACGTTTGTTTCGTCTCTTGAAGTTGAATTCGTGTCGTCGTACCATAGTGGTCCTGTCTTACATGTAGACCGAGTGCGACTTCCTCAAGCGCTGTATTACCTGCGCGTTCGCCGATGCCGTTAATCGTACCTTCAATACGGTTCGCGCCATTTTCAATCGCAGCCATACTGTTTGCGACAGCCAAACCTAAATCATCGTGGCAGTGAGCACTGTAGACGATTTCTCGATCTGTGCGAATCTCTTCTCTGAGCTTTTTAAAAATAGCCCCATACTCAGAAGGATAAGCAAAGCCTACTGTATCTGGAATATTAATAACGCTCGCTCCTGCATCAACCGCAGCCTGTACACATTCAATCAAGAAGGGGAGCTCAGTCCGTGTCGCGTCTTCAGGTGAGAATTGCACGACATCAAAGTATTCTCTTGCATAAGCGACATGTTCTTTAATCGAAGCGAGCACTTCTTCTTGCGTCATCTTCAATTTAGATTCTAAGTGAATCGGGCTTGTTGCTACGAAGACGTGAATACGTGGCATCGCAGCTGGTTTCGTTGCTTCGTAAACCGCATCGATATCTTTCTTCACACATCTTGCAAGACCACAGACGGCTGTATCTGTTAATGTCTCAGCAATAGCCTTTACAGATTCGAAACTTCCTGTACTAGAGGCAGGGAATCCCGCTTCGATAATATCGACGCCCCATTTCTCTAACTGTTTCGCAATCTTAATACGTTCGTCGAATGAGAAACTGACGCCCGGTGTTTGTTCTCCATCTCTTAGCGTTGTATCAAAGATTTGAATATGATCAGTTGCAGGTGTTGCAGTCATGTTAAACATCTCCTTTATTATGAAATAGATCAGTGGTAGCAAACTGCTGAAGCTACCCTTAATAATCAGTTTAAAACTATTAGTTATTGTAAAATTACGAATATTCTTTCTTTTGAATCAGCTTAATTACTGAGATTATAAAAGTAAGAGAGGGGAGCCGGCCTGTATCATTGACTGACCGACACCACTTCTTACCTCTGACAGGATTACTGTCAATTATTGTTCAATTTTTTTCGATTTGATGAATGGCATTAATTCTCTAAGTTCACGTCCAACTGCCTCGATTTGATGACCGTGTTGTTCTTTACGTAATTTCATGAATTCTTCGAAGTTATTTTCATTGTCTTTGATGAAGCGATCACTGAAGTTACCTTGTTGAATATCAGTTAAGACATCTTTCATATTATTTTTAACTTCTGGAGTGATGACACGTGGACCTGACACGTAATCACCGAACTCTGCTGTATTGGAGATAGAATAACGCATGTTCTCCATACCGCCTTCGTACATCAAGTCAACGATGAGTTTCATTTCATGTAACACTTCGAAATAGGCGATTTCTGGTTGATAACCTGCTTCTACTAACGTTTCGAAACCAGCTTGGATTAAGTGTGTTACCCCACCACAAAGTACAGCTTGTTCACCAAAGAGATCTGTTTCAGTCTCTTCTTTATAAGATGTTTCGATGACACCAGCTCTTGTTGCACCGATACCTTTCGCATAGCTTAATGCTAAGTCTCGCGCTTCGCCACTTGCGTCTTGTTCAACTGCGAAGAGGGAAGGGACTGCACTACCTTCAACGAATGTACGACGTACGAGATGGCCTGGGCCTTTAGGTGCTACTAAGAACACGTCTACGTCTTCAGGTGGTTGGATGACGTTGAAGTGGATGTTGAAACCATGTGCAAAGGCTAATGCATTATTTTTCTCTAAATGAGGTTTGATTTCATTGTCATAAACTTGACCTTGGATTTCATCTGGCAATAAGATCATGATGACATCTGCTTGTTTCGCTGCTTCGTCTACTGTATAAACGTCGAAACCGTCTTCTTTCGCTTTATCATGTGATTTACCAGGACGGATACCGATGATGACATCATAGCCGTTGTCCTTTAAGTTCTGTGCATGGGCATGGCCTTGTGAACCATATCCGATAATCGCAATCTTTTTACCTTGTAAAGCGTCTTTCGTTACATCTTTGTCATAATAAACTGTTGTCATTAGAAATTCCTCCAGTAAGTTAATTTTAGTAAAATAAGTATTGTTCGAATTAAATTAAATAATACCTGCTGAACCTGTACGAGCCACTTGTACAAGTTCTAGTGATGATAGGTCATCTAACAAGTTGTCCAATGTATAACGTGGACCGGAAGCTTGAAGATAAGTATACGTGTCTTCCGCATGTAAGATGGACACTAGCGCATCATAAGGTTTAATAATCTTGTACAACTGTGCGTCATCTTCAGGTGTCTTCACTTTGACTAATACGAGTTCACGGTTATAAGTGTTCGTATCAGTGATATCCTCAACGCTGATAATATTGATTTGTTTCTCAAGCTGTTGCATCAACGTACGTAACGTATCCGTATCTGGAATCTCCGCTACAAATGTAATATCGGTAATACCTGGCTCAAGCGTTGGAACTGCTGAGAGGTTGACGATATTAAATTGGCGACGTACGAAGATACTCGTTAAACGGTTGAGTGTACCCGCTTTGTCTCTCACTTTCGTTCTAAATGTACGTCTCATAGTAGACCCTCCATTTCATCATTGGCTTTACCACTAGGAACCATTGGGTGTATAGGTTCGATAGGGGAAATGCGTACTTCAATCATCGCTGGACCGTCATGTTGGAAAGCTTCATCAAGTTGCTCTTCTAAACGATTCGGATCCTCGATGAGATAACTCTTCACTCTGTATGCTTCAGACAATTTGATGAAATCGGGTTGATCATTGAATACTGAGTGTGAGAAACGTTGATTAAAGAATTTATCTTGCCATTGCTTAACCATGCCTAATGTACCGTTGTTGATCAGCACGATCTTGATGTCGATGCCGTACTCTTCAAGGATCGCCATCTCTTGGTTCGTCATGTGGAAACCACCATCGCCAACGAAAGCGATTACCGTTTGGTCAGGATGAGCAAGTTTCGCTCCGATTGCTGCTGGGATACCATAGCCCATCGTTCCAAGACCACCACTCGTTACGAGTTGATTGAGTTTCTTGAACGGATAGAACTGTGCGACCCACATTTGGTGTTGTCCTACATCCGTTGTCACGATTGCATCGCCATTCGTGATTTCACCGATATACTCAATTGTGCGTTGTGGTTTGATAAAATGCGGATCTTCTTCGCCATGATTAAACGGCTGTGCTGCCTTATTCGCTTGTACACGTTCATTCCATTCTTCGTGCTTCACTGCGTAACTATCGAATTCGAGCAGTTGTTCTAAAGTCGCTTTAACGTCTGCTACGATGCCGAGATCTGTCTTGATGATCTTATCGATTTCAGATGGATCGATATCAACATGCACAATTTTCGCATTTTTAGCAAAATTATCAGGTTTACTTGCTAAACGGTCATCGAAGCGGCTACCGAAGTTAATCAACAAGTCACATTCTTGGATTGCCATGTTGCTGGCATATGAACCGTGCATGCCACCCATTCCTAGGAAGAGTGGATAATCGGCAGGTACAGAACCTAGACCGAGCAACGTGTTTACTACTGGTAGTTGATGTCGAGTGACGAATTCAGTCAATAGCTCGTTGGCTTCAGCATGATGTACACCTGCACCAGCTAGAACGAGAGGGCGCTTCGCTGTCTTCAAGTAATCTCGCAATTTCTGTACATCATCATGACTTGGCTCGAGATTGACACTGTAACCTGGTAAGTCTAGCTCTTTAGTCGGTTGTTTATGTGTCGTTAATACACCCATATCTTTAGGGAAGTCGATGACTACTGGTCCTTTACGACCTGTATTAGCGATATGGAATGCTTCGTGGATGATTTTAGGAATATCATCTACATTTTTAACTTGATAGTTATGTTTCGTAATTGGCGTTGTCATTGATAATAAATCCGCTTCTTGGAACGCATCTTTACCGATGACTGGTGTTGCAACTTGTCCTGTAAAGACTACGAGCGGGATTGAATCACTGTACGCATCAGCGATACCAGTGATAGCGTTCGTAGCTCCCGGACCACTCGTTACAACGACAACACCCGGTTTGCCAGATACTTTCGCGTAACCTTCAGCTGCATGCGCTGCACCTTGCTCGTGACGGGCGAGGATATGCTTGATTGCGCCATCATAGAACGTATCATAAAGCGGAAGTACAGCACCGCCTGGATAACCGAAGATAAAGTCGACATCTTCTTTCGCTAATGCTTCGACGAGAAGTGCTGAACCTGTGTTCATCTCTTTCACTTCTTCTTTCTCCAAATCATAAGGTGCTTGTGTACCTGATCCATCGACACTTTCGAGTTCTTCTGTTGCTTCGTTATTCATTGTTTCAGTTTGGTTTGACATGTGGGATCACTCCTTATAATAGTTCTTCGGGTACTTGCATGATACCGCCAGTGTTAGCACTAGTAACGAGTGCGGTATAGCGAGCAAGATAACCACTTTTAACCTTAGCTTTAAAAGGTTTCAATTCTTGCTTACGTGCTTCTAAAGTTTCCGTATCGACATCCACATCTAATGTGCGGTTCGTTAAATCGATTGTAATTTCGTCTCCGTCACGTAAAAGACCAATTGGACCACCGGAAGCAGCTTCTGGTGAAATGTGTCCGACTGCAATGCCTCGTGTGGCACCTGAGAAGCGACCATCTGTAATGAGTGCAACGTCTTTACCTAAGCCACGTCCTACAATAGATGAAGTAGGGGATAACATCTCTGGCATTCCTGGACCGCCTTTAGGCCCTTCGTAACGAATGACTACGACATGTCCTTCTCTCACGGTGTGATTGTCAATCGCTTCAACCGCTTCATCGTGTGAATCGAAACAAATCGCTTTACCTTTGAAGACTTTGATTGAAGGGTCAACACCACCAACTTTGATGACGGCACCTTTAGGAGCAAGGTTATCGTAAAGTACGGATAAGCCACCTTCTTTATCGTATGGATTGTCTAAATGACGGATGACTTTATCATTAGTGATTTCTTTGTTTTCGTTATTCTCTCTAATTGTTTGTCCTGTGACAGTGATACGATTTGGATGAAGGACGCCTTCTTTCTTCATTAACTCGTTGATGATGGCAGGTACACCACCTGCTTCATGTACATCATGCATAGAGTAAGAAGAACTTGGTGCGATTTTAGAAAGATAAGGTGTCTTCTTCGCGATTTCGTTGATGCGTGTCAAATCGTAGTCGATGCCAGCTTCGTTCGCGATAGCTAACGTATGAAGTACGGTATTCGTTGAACCACCCATTGCCATGTCTAAAGCGAAGGCATCATCAATCGCTTCTTTCGTCACGATGTCACGTGGTTTAATATCCTTTTTAATATTGTCTACTAAACGGAAAGCCGCTTGGCGAATCATCTCACGACGTTGATCGCTGACTGCAAGAGCCGTACCGTTGTATGGTAGCGCGAGTCCTAGAATTTCCATCAAGCAGTTCATAGAGTTCGCCGTAAACATTCCAGAACAAGAACCGCAAGTAGGGCAGGCATTCTGTTCCATGTCTAAAAATTCTTCTTTAGAGATTGAACCATCTTTGAAAGCACCAACTGCTTCGAACATGGATGATAATGTAAGTGCTTTACCTTGTGCGGATAAGCCTGCTTTCATTGGACCTCCTGAACAGAAGACAGCGGGTACATTCGTACGAACTGCTGCGAGTAACATGCCCGGTGTAATCTTGTCACAGTTCGGAATGTAGAAGACACCATCAAACCAATGTGCGTTGATGACGGTTTCTGCCGCGTCTGCGATAATTTCTCGAGACGGTAAGGAATAACGCATTCCAATGTGTCCCATCGCAATACCATCATCGACACCGATCGTATTGAATTCGAATGGGATCGCTCCAGCTTCTCTAATCGCTTCCTTCGCGATATCGGCGAGTTCTCTCAGATGAACATGACCTGGAACGATATCTATGTATGAATTACATATCGCGACGAATGGCTTGTTCATATCCGTTGGTTGTTCAAGTGCTCCGGTGGCATGAAGTAAACTTCGCGCCGGCGCTTGATGATCTCCTCGTTTGATTGTGTCACTTCTCATTTCAATTCCCCCCGTAAATGAAAAATAAAAAAGCGTCCCAATGTAATGATTGGGACGCTGGAAAGTCCCATTCAACTCGAATAGGACTTAAGCACTAGTGTAAATCTAATGCTCCAGCCCTTAGCATAATAAAATGACTAAAATATTTTCAGTTGTGATTGGGTTATGGGTTGTAAAGTTAGCCATTTTACTATACTCCTTTCGCTGAATGGTTGTAAGATTTTTACTAATAGTCTAAAAATTGTTAAATCAAATTTACTATAAGTCTAAAGCGTTGTCAATAACTATTTTAGAATTTTCTTTCAATTTCTTAAAAAAGTTCTTCCCACAGGTTAAATCGTGTAGCAGTCATATCCCGTGAAATTTGTTAAAATAGAGTGGTTCTAATCTATGTAAAGCGTATAGAAGTCTATGGTAAACTGAAACTAATATCGTTTAGATAATCAACGCTTGAGATTAAATCGTGTAGGAGACTCGTTATGATTAAGATAAACAATTTACAAGATCTAGCACACTTTGCGAAAACTTTAACAGCGCGTTTACAAGCCGGTGATCTCATACTACTCAATGGAGATTTAGGGGCAGGTAAGACGACGCTAAGTCAGATGATAGGTAAGCAATTAGGCGTGAAGCGTAACATCAATTCGCCGACGTTCAACATTATCAAATCGTATAAAGGAACGACGCTTAAATTTCATCATATGGATTGCTATCGTCTTGAAGATAGTGAAGAAGATTTAGGGTTTGAAGAATACTTTGAAGATCACGCTGTTACTGTCATTGAATGGAGTGAATTTATTCAAGATTTACTTCCTGCAGAACATCTGACTATCAATTTAGCTGTCACAGGGGAAGAGACGCGTGAATTAACTTTAGAAGCTAGTGGGGACAGATATCAGAAGATGAAGGAGGCACTCGAAGATGAACTACTTACTGATTGATACGTCGAATCAACCATTATCAGTCGCACTCGTTAAAGACGATAAAGTTGAGGCTGAAATCAATAGTAATGAGAAACGCAATCACTCAGCACAGTTAATGCCGGCGGTTGAGAAATTGTTTGAATCCGCTTCATTCACAAAGAACGAAGTGGATGCGGTCGTTGTAGCACAAGGACCTGGTTCTTACACGGGTCTACGCATTGGAGTCACGGTCGCTAAGACGTTAGCCTATAGTCTCGATGCCGAATTGTATGGTGTCTCTTCGCTCAAAGCACTGGCAGCCACAATCGATAGTACGAGCGAAGACGATATCGTCCCTATCTTTGACGCACGTAGAGAAGCAGTTTATGCAGGTGTTTATCGTTATGAACGTGGCGAGCTTGTAGAAATGATGCCAGAGCAATATATTACAATTCAAGATTTGCTTGCTTATCTAGAGGACCGCGGTGCACATCCTCTATTTGTAGGTCAAGATGCTGAGAAGTTGCGTGACCATTTACAAGGTAAAGTGGATGCACAATTGCCTCATGCGAAGGTCATGACACGCTTAATCACTTCTCCAGTCGATATCACAACCTTTACTCCTAATTATTTAAAACTTTCTGAGGCGGAACGCAATTGGCAAAACCAACAGAACAAGAGTTAAATATTCGCTTAATGTGTGCCGACGATGTGCCTCAAGTGTTTGATCTAGAACGAGAAAGCTTTAACGATAGCTCTTGGACGATTGATGCCTTCTATCATGAGATATTGAAGAATAACTTCGCGCATTATTTTGTGATGGAATATGACCAGCGAATCATTGGTTATATCGGAATATGGATAGTGATTGATCAAGCTCAAATTACGACGGTTGCGATTCAGCACGATTATCGTGGTTACGGTTTAGGTCAGTTGCTGTTGAAATATGCGATGCACTATACGCAGACGAAATGTGACACTATGAGTTTAGAAGTTCGAGTGGACAATCACGTGGCACAACATGTTTATGAGAACTTAGGCTTTCAGTATGGTGGTAAAAGGAAAAATTATTACGGTGAAGGTGAAGATGCTATGGTGATGTGGGTGAAATTAAATGACTAAAGAAACGTTAATATTAAGTATTGAATCTAGTTGTGATGAGACAAGTGTGAGTGTCATTGCGGATGGACAGCGCATTTTATCTAATACAGTATTGAGCCAAATCGACAGTCACAAACGCTTTGGAGGTGTGGTGCCTGAAGTAGCGAGCCGACATCACGTCGAAGGTATTATACCAACCATCGACACTGCACTAGAAGATGCCCAAGTGACGATGGAAGATATCGACGCAGTGGCAGTGACAGAAGGGCCAGGTCTCATCGGTGCATTACTCGTGGGCATCAATGCAGCAAAAGCATTGGCCTTTGCATACGATAAACCATTAATTCCGGTACATCATATCGCAGGGCATATTTACGCTAATCATTTAGAAGAGCCATTATCATTCCCATTAATGGCGCTCATCGTATCTGGTGGTCATACAGAACTCATCTACATGAAAGATCATCTCTCCTTCGAAGTCGTAGGAGAGACGCGTGACGATGCTGTGGGTGAGGCCTATGACAAAGTAGCGCGTACGATTGGCCTTGGTTATCCAGGTGGCCCTAAAGTGGATCAACTTGCTGCTGAAGGTGAAGATACGTATGACTTTCCTCGTGTGTGGCTAGAGAAGGATAGCTTTGACTTCAGCTTTAGTGGTTTAAAAAGTGCTGTAATCAATAAACAACACAATTTAAAACAAAAAGGCGAGACAGTGAATGCCGCAAATATTGCAACAAGTTTCCAAAACAGTGTGGTCGAAGTACTTGTTGGTAAGGCAATTCAAGCGTGTGAAACATATGATGTGAAGCATCTGATTGTCGCAGGAGGCGTAGCAAGTAACCGTGGTTTGAGACGTGAGATGAAGCGAGCGTGTGAGGAACATGAGATTCAACTGTCGATACCAAGTCCGAAACTCTGTACAGATAATGCTGCGATGATTGGCGCAGCTGCGTATTATCTTTATCTCAATGATGTGCGCGCAGACATGGCACTCAATGGACGTAGTAGTATTGATATTGAAGAAGTTGGCGAGTAGCGATTTGTAGTATAGGCATAGTTAAAGCGCTGAAAGGGTATAACAGACTAATACGAAGAAAGGGGCTATACTGTTATGCGTGCAATTCAATACTTTAACTTCCGAAATAGCTTAGCAGCTTTGAATTTCTATGAGAAATATCTTGGAGCGACAAATATACGTCGTGTTGGCGGTGATGATGCTCGTTTTCAAGATATGCCCGACGAATATAAAGTAGATGATGATTTCACGATGCATGCGTCGTTTGAAATTATGGGTGAGACGTTCTATTGCAGTGATACTTATAAACATCGTAAGATTGATAACAGCGGTGCAATTGTCTCATTGACGTTTAATTATGAGGATGAAGCGGATCGTCAACGCGCGATTGATTTTTATGGCCGAGCTATTGAAAGCGGCTGTGAAGCGTCAATTCCGTTAGGCGAGACGGCTTGGTCGAAATTATATGGTATTTTTAATGATCCTTTTGGTGTAACGTGGATGATTAATGCGGAATAGAGGTATATAAATAAAATCCGAAGATGATGGGAACTTCAATTCTCATATCATCTTCGGATTTTTTAATCATTAGTCTATGATTTTTCGAGTTTCTTTGTATTGGCTTTGGCGTCTGAATATACGCGTTCTGGGAAGTCTGTAATTCTTAATAGTTCTATGGCATTGCGTGTATTTGCTTTACCTTTTTTAATCTTATAGTCAAAGTGAATCTCGTCATCTTGAATATCTTCGTTGAAATGGTAGTTCGCATATTGTTGCTGGAGCCACTCTGCTAGCTCGATATCATGCGTAGCCGCTAGTATACGATAGTTGTCTTGTGCAGCGAGATAGGCAAGCACTGAGTCTGAAGCCGCGACACGTTCAGTCGTGTTCGTCCCTTTAAAGATTTCATCGATAAAGCAGTAGTTGAAGTGGTCACTTGGCAAATTGAACAAGCGACGGACGGATTTAATTTCTGCCATAAAGTAACTGTCACCTGACATCACATCATCCTGGTTGGCCATTGACGTGTAAATATGACCCGGTTTGTAGACGAAACGTTCCGCGAGTGCGGTGTTCGTATACTGAGCCAGAATCAAATTGATGGCTACAGCTTTCATAAAGGTAGATTTACCTGATGCATTTGAACCTGTCAGTAAAATGTGCTGCTGAATATTAAGATCATTTGGCACAGCATCAGGAAGCAACGGATGAATAATACCATCGAAATCAATAGTTGGTTGGTCGGTAGTTCCCGGTTTAACTTGCGTATCCAACGTTTCACGCCATAACGCGATGGAATAATGATTGTCCATCATACCGATATAGTCATAACATGCCAACACTTCATCTTCGTGTTCTTTGAAACTTTGTTGAATCAAGTGGAAGAGCACATAGTCGAGATTAAACATGCTCTTGATGACATTTGACAGCATAGCTGCTTCATCTGCACCATTGGCAGAACCTACGATACCACTGAGATAACGTGCCGTTTTAAAATGACCAAAGTTAACATCTAACTGTGGTGCTTCGTCGTGTAAGGAAATGGCGCGGGCACGTTTTAACACATTGGACGTATAATACATGGAATTGAGCTCGTCTTCGAAACTCTTCTTTAACTTACTAGAAAGAAAGACATTATAAATCAATGCGGCAATTGCGATAAATCCTCCCAATGGAACTGAAAATGGGATAACGATGAGTCCAATAAATGGAAAGATAGGACTCAGCATATGTAACGTCTGACGAGGAATGGTCTGAATTTCGTCAGGATATTTCGGGTAAACGGATTTACCGATTTGTGCGAGCTTTAATGAAACAAATTCTCGAAAACTGCGATGTTTCTTGAATGTTTCAATCAGTTGTTCGTCTTCAATGGCGTACATTCCACGTAACGTGGCAAACAGTCGCATTTCGCCAATTGCGGAGAAGTTAAAGTTGAGTTGTTGGAACAATTCATCCAAATCTAAATCTGACCACGTCTTGTCATCAATGTATTGATTTTCTTGGTGTGAATCTTGCTTAAGATGTTTGAGGAAGAGATGATCGTAAAGATGATTAGGTCGAATAAATGATTCGAGAGGTGCTTTGCGGTTCCAAAGCGTTTGAATAGTGTTCTTAAGATGCAGTGTCTCAATCGCTTTAATCGTCATTTGCGCAACGATCGCAAGTATAATCAATGCGATGAGAATCGCGAGATAAAACCACAATAATGCGGACACGATAAACATCCTTTCTGTTTCTTGAGTATGATCGATAGTTAAAGTATGACAAAGATGAATTACAAATACAATCAAGTTTCCAATAAAGAAACGAGACGCGAATTCTAAGAAATGTCAATAGGGAACGTGCGTACTTATCAACACAAAGTGCACAACTTGTGGATAACTTATGTATGAAGTTGTGTATGAGGGTGAGTAAGTTATGGATAAAAATGAGGATATAGTTACATATTACTTGTGGATAATTGGGATAACTTTGTGGATATGTATCATTAAAGGGTTTTGAGTGTGTATAAGTTAGAGTGTAAAATGTAAAAAAAGAAGCTGAGACAGTGCATAATTTTACTATCTCAGCTCATTGCTAAATGATGATTAATCCAATTTTTCTTGTAATTCTTCCCAATTGATCATCGCTTCTTCTAACGTGTGTTCGATTTGTGATTTTTGTTCGGCTATTTCAGCTGCTTTTTCAGGATCGCTAAAAATATCGGGTTGGGTAAGTTGTTCATCTAAAAGTTCAATTTCTGTCTCACATTTCGTAATGGTCTCTTCATACTCATTAATTTGGCGTTCGATTTGACGTTGCTCTTTGCGACGCTGTTTCTGATCTTGATAAGTATTAGAGGTAGCGGCAGTCTCTTGGGGTTCTGACGAAGCTGAACCTCGCTTACGATGTTCAGCCAACGCTTCCTTCTCTTCTAACTTTTCAACATAGTATTGATAGTCCCCAAGATAGAGCGAACCGCCTGAAGTGTCTAGATCGAAGACCTTATTTGCGAGTTGATCGATAAAGTAACGGTCGTGGGAGACGAAGATAATCGTTCCTTCGAAACCACTTAACGCTTGTTCCAACATTTCCTTAGAATCGATATCTAAATGGTTCGTCGGCTCGTCTAAGATAAGAACGTTATTACGCTCCAGCATTAAGAGTGCAAGTTGTAAACGCGCTTTCTCGCCACCAGACAAGTCGTTGATGACTTTCTTAACTTCTTCTTGTACAAAGAGGAAACGACCAAGTACCGCGCGAATATCTTTCTCTGGCATAGTAGGGTATTGATCCCACACGTAATCAAGAATCGTCTTATTCGATTTAAACTCCGCTTGTTTTTGATCGTAGTAACCGATACGAAGATTAGCGCCAGTCGTAATTTCTCCACCTAGTGCTTGTTGTTGATTGGCAATCGTCTTGATGAGCGTTGACTTACCAATTCCATTCGGTCCAATAACTGCAATGTGATCGCCTTTAAAGACCTCTAAATTAATCGGTTGGGTGATTGGCTGATGGTCATATCCAATTTCAAGCGAACGTATATGAAAGACATCGTTACCCGTATTGCGATCAAAGTCGAATTGAATGTTAGCACTCCGCGCATCGAGCATCGGCATATCGATTTTTTCAATCTTTTCAAGGGTTTTGCGACGACTTTTAGCCATACCACTCGTAGAAGCTCTGGCAATATTCTTATCTACAAAGTCTTCTAAGCGTTTAATCTCTGCTTGTTGTGCTTCATATTCTTGCATGCGCTTTTCGTAATATTTGTCACGTTGTTCGATAAATTGTTTGTAATTGCCATGGTAGTGACGCACTTCACCTAGTGAGACGTCGTAGATTTGTTTAACAATTTTATCTAAAAAGTAACGATCGTGACTGATAATAACGATCGCGCCATTAAAGAAATTAAGATATTGCTCGAGCCACTCCGTCGTCTCCATATCCAGATGGTTGGTCGGCTCGTCAAGAAGAAGCAAATCAGGTTCGCTCAGTAGCATTTGAGCCAGTGAGAGCCGTGTCTTCTGGCCACCACTAAAGTCGTTGATAGGGCGGTCGAAATCTGTCTCCGTAAAGGACAAACCGTGTAGCACAGTCTTGATCTTGCTCTGATATTGGTAGCCTTCACGCTGCTCAAAGTCGTTAGAGAGTTTCTCGTAAGTCGCAATATGTTCTTGATACTCTGAACTTTCGTAGTCGTCTGCGTGTTGAGCGAGCCACTCTGTTTCTTCACGCATGCGTTCTTCTAATGAAATGATGTATTCAAACGGTTGCGACATGGATTCGAAGACCGTCTGTTCTGTATCGAGCGTCATTTGTTGGGTGAGGTAACCGAGTTTCAAGTCTTTCACTTTGGAGATGTGACCTGAGTCATAGTCCTCTACGCCAGCAATTATCTTCATTAATGTGGATTTACCGGCGCCGTTTCGTCCAACGATACCGATGAGCTCGCCACTTTTTACTTCGAAATTGACATCATTGAAGATGTCTTCGCCGTCGAATGATTTAGTAATATGGTTGAGTTGTAATAGAATCATTCTGCTTTGCACCTCACTCACTTTCATATTTTACATTATTAAGGTTTTGGATAAAATAAGAGTTGTTTATTTTCATAAAGTATTAAGGTATAATATTTTTTAGATTGAGGGTAAAATAGAAAAATAACACGTTTTCACTTTGACGATTTTCCCTTGCTTAGAGGATCACACTCAACTAATTTTTGTCGCTTGTATAGCTCCAAAAATGGATTTTCGTTGTGATCTTAATCTCTCAAGCGTGTCAAATCGTCTTGGGAAAACGAAATCCAAATCGACTCTTACTAAGGGCAAAGAAATAATTATATCTTCTTTGCTTATTATTTAATTCTATTTACCATTCATAAAGATAAAAATAGTAGTAATAGTAAAGTGTAAGTGTTTCAAAATATGTAACTTTTACTTGTACATCTCTATTACTATAACCATTAATTTTTATCTAAGAGTAATAGTTCTATTGATAGAAGACTCATATTGAGGAGGAAGCCCAAATGGCTATTCATAGCGATAAGATTCCTCGCGCTACTTTAAAGCGTTTACCTTTATATTATAGATTCGTCAATACCTTGAAAGCAAAGGGAATTGATCGAGTTAATTCTAAGACCATTAGCGAGGGTCTAAATATAGATTCAGCAACGATACGTCGTGATTTTTCCTACTTTGGAGAGTTAGGGAAGAAAGGCTATGGTTATAACATCGATAGTTTGTTAAACTTTTTTAAAAATGAAATTAACGAGAACCAAGATATTAAGATTGCTCTCGTCGGTGTCGGTAACCTCGGTAAAGCCTTACTCACGTACAACTTCTCTATCCATGATGAAATGACGATTACTGAGGCGTTTGATATCCGAGATGAGATTATCGGCAAACAAATCGGTAGTGTTGCTGTAAAACATATGGATCAACTGCAAGAGACTTTGGCGCATGAAGCGATAGATGTGGTGATTCTGACGACACCTGAATCTGAAGCTCAGCATGTCGCCAATCAATTGGTGGAAGCAGGGGTCAAGGGAATTCTGAATTTCTCACCTGCACGTATTGAGACGCCAGAATCTGTGCAAGTTCATCAAATTGATTTAGGTATCGAATTGCAGTCACTACTATTCTTTATGAAGAATTACCAAAGTTAAGATTAAAGCTAGTGAGAATGGGATAATGATTACTACATTCTGTTATTATCCTGTTTTTATTAGCTATAAAAATAAATGTCACATTTTTCGTAATACGATTGAAAGGGGTATGTATAACAATGGTCTTCTGCACCAATTGCGGCCATAAAAACTCAGAAAATCAAAAGTTCTGTGTGAATTGTGGCGCACCACTCAGAAATGCAAATGCTTCTCAACAAACATCACAAGATAGGGAACAAACACAATCTCAACATCATGATTCTCAACACGCATCTGCACAGCAACAACATAATCAAGGCAGTCAGCAAGATCGTGCACGCCAAACTACACAGTCTTCGGCTTCTCAATCTCATGGCGCACATCAACAAACACGTCAAACATCACATACATATCGACAAGAGCCAGACAAACGAGGCGGCTCTAAAGTGTGGATTGTGATTTCAACAATCATCTTCTTAGCGATTCTTGCAGCGCTCATCTTTGGTGCCTATAAACTTTATGATCACTATACGAACAAATCAGACGATCACAAGCAGTCACAACACGCATCTAAGAAAGACTCAAACAAATCGAAGTCTAGTGATTCTGATGATAGTTCTAGCGATAAGGATAAAAAGGACGACCCAGCAGAAAACCCAACTGATCCGGATGCAGCAAAAGTAGACGTATTCAGTGATGAATTTGATCACAACTATATGAAAGCAGCATCTAAACAAGGTTACAACGGTATCAATAATGGTATGACGAGAGAGCAAGTTGAGAAGAAACTTGGTCATCCAGAAGGTGAAGTCGATGGTCGTGACCACGTCTTCAAGCAGTATCATGATTTAGCCGTTTACTACAATGATGACGATGAAGTTGAACAAGTTGCGATTGCACCTCACAATGTCAGCAAGAGTGACTACATCGATAAATATTACGACCCAGACGATCATGAGGGCGATGATCTCGTTTACGATTCAGATACGACAAACAACTTCAGTATCGTCGTTACTATTGACGGCGGTTCAGTGAAGACAATTGAGAACATTGACCAATTAGATCGTTAATTTAAGAACTTTGACGATGTAGCTAGGGTTAAAAGGTACATGTTAATAATACCAACGCATAGGTAGTTTAAAGAGCGGAACTTTTAGAGGCGTTCCGCTCTTTTTTATGCGCAGAAGCAAGGTTGACACTCGTTTTAATAGTATATATCTTCACTTTTATCCCAAACATGAAATATATCAAAAATAAAGTTAGACAGAAGTCTTGAAATAGTAATATTATAGTATTATTATTGTTATTAATCATATTAGTTTTATCGGGAATAGGGAGTGAAGTTATGAACTGGTTGATCTTAACAGGGATTATCGTTGGTATACTACTCGGATTTATTATGCAGCGTACGAGATTCTGTCTCGCTGGTGGATTCCGTGACATGTATGTCCAGAAGAACAACAAGATGTTCTACGCGTTATTAATAGCCATTGCAGTTCAAAGTATTGGGCTATTTACATTATCTGCATTTGGCGTCGTGAAAGTACCTCATGAATCTTATCCACTCATTGGCACAATCATTGGTTCATTTATCTTTGGTATCGGTATCGTTCTCGCAGGTGGTTGTGCAACAGGAACTTGGTATCGTGCAGGTGAAGGTCTCATCGGAAGTTGGGTCGCACTCGTCGCTTACGGTTTCACTTCAGCAGTGACGAAATTCGGTATTCTTCAACCTGTAATGGGACGCGTTAATCAGCCTACACAATATCGTACAAGCATGGCTGATACGACAGGTATTCCGAACTGGGTTTGGGTTATTGCATTGACATTGATCACGCTATTCTTTGTGGTAAAAACACTACGCAAACCAAAACCTAAAATTGCAGTACCGAAATTAAAACAAAAATACACAGGTCTTAGACATCTCTTATTCGAAAAACGCTATCACCCATTTGTAGCTGCGATCGGTGTCGGTTTAGTGGCATTACTCGCATGGCCTTTAAGTGAAATGACAGGGCGTATGCACGGACTAGGTATTACAACACCTTCAGCAAACATCTCACAATTTTTAGTGACAGGTGATCTTAAACTCATCGACTGGGGCGTAATGCTCGTCTTAGGTATCTTTATCGGTTCTTATATCGCCGCACGTGGTTCTCGTGAATTCAAATGGCGTTTACCAGATAAGAAGACAATTCGCAATAGCGTAATCGGTGGTGTATGCATGGGCTTCGGTGCTTCAGTAGCTGGCGGTTGCTCAATCGGTAACGGTCTTGTAGAAACAGCGATGTTCTCATGGAAAGGCTGGGTTGCACTCGCATCAATGATTCTCGGAACTTGGTTCATGAGTTATTTCATGTTCGTTAAACCAATGAAACAAGCGAAGAAAGCGACTCAATCACAATCAACACAAGTTAAAACGCATCAAACACAAACGACTTAATATACAGGAGGTATAAGTATGGTACATGAATTAGGCACAGTAGGTATGGTCTGCCCATTCCCACTCATCGAAGCACAGAAGAAGATGGAAACATTAGATTCTGGAGACGAATTGAAGATTGACTTCGACTGCACACAAGCCACTGAAGCAATTCCAAACTGGGCAGCAGAACAAGGCTATCCAGTAACAAATTACGAACAACTTGATGACGCTTCATGGACGATTACAGTTCAGAAAGCTTAATAAATATAAGTGATGCCGCTTCTTTCGTGATGATTGAAGCGGCATTTTCTTATTGTGACGGAAAGGTATTTTACTAATCGCGAAATAGACGATAACAATCTCGAGTTAATTCCCATTAAAGAGTAGGTTCACTCCAAGCTGTATGGTAAAATATGGATTGAAATCGCAAATGACAAGAGTGTTGAGAGGTCTTAGATATGAAGAATATTACAGATATAGCGAAGATGGCAGGCGTGTCTAAAAGTACGGTATCGCGATATCTGAATAATGGTTCAGTGAGCGAACAAACGAAACAGTTATTAGATCAAATTATTCAAGAAACGAATTACCAGCCTAATCAGTTTGCGCAAAGTTTGAGAGCGCGACGTACGAATTTGATAGGGGCCATAATTCCTCGTATGAATTCACATGCGGTGGATGAGACGATTAGTGGCGTGAAAGCGGCCTGTGATGAGCATGATTGCCAGCTCTTACTAAACTTCACTAATTTGGATAAGAATTTAGAAATCGAGGCATTAAAGATGTTTCAACGTAGTAAGGTGGATGGCATCGTCTTTATGGCGACGGATATTACTGAAGAACTTCAAGAGATTATTGAACAGTTGGGCGTACCCGTCGTGATCGTTGGCCAAAGTAAAGATGGCTTTAATTGCGTCGTTCATGATGACTACCGTGCTGGGCAACTCGTAGGTGACTACATAGGTCATCAGAAGATGGCGCGTGGTACGTTAAAATCAGAGACATACACAACAACGCAATTACCTCAAGTTCAATTTTTTGGCGTGACAGAAGAAGATTACGCAGTAGGTGTGTTGCGTAAAAAGGGCATGCTCAACGCTTTAAGCCATTACAATATTCAGCCTAACTTCACATTAACGTCATTTAATTATCGAGAAGCATTGAAAGATATCACAGCACATTTTCAACGACTTTCAATCTCACAATATGACACGATAGTCGGGGCTACGGATGCTATTGCCTTGGCTGTCTACAAATACTGTAGCCAATATCAAATACCACAACCTTGGCCGACAATGATTGGGTTTGGTGGAGATCCGATGACTGAACTTGTGTCGCCACCGATTCATACAGTGAAATACCAATATCGTGAAGCAGGCAAAGTGGCGATTGCACAACTTTTCAAAGCGCTCAATCAACAATCAATTCAGTCGCCACAGATGATTGATGTGCATTTTACAGAAAGAGAATCATAAAGAATCAATAAGTGGAACCGATACCAAATGAGCGGTCATCCATGTTAGAATAAGTTAATGAGTAAGTAACAGGAGGAACGGATATGAAAGCGTGGACGAGAGAAGAACGATATCAACCTATGGAAGCGGTGAGTCCAGTCACACTAGAGGCGATGAAAGAACAAGTGGCGGAGTCGCCGTATCGCCAAACTTTCCATATTCAACCTGAAACGGGACTGTTGAACGATCCGAACGGGTTGATTTACTACGATGGCGAGTACTACATCTCTCATCAGTGGTTCCCACTCGGCGCGGTGCATGGCTTGAAATATTGGTTTAACTACCGTAGTCGTGACCTCGTGCACTTTGAACCGCACGGCGTGATTCTGAAACCTGATACAGAATATGATAGTCACGGCGTTTATAGTGGCAGTGCCTTTGAGTATCAAGGACGTTTGTATTACATGTATACAGGTAACCATCGTGATGAGGATTGGTCACGTACGTCTTCTCAGTTGATTGCTAAAATGGAAGACGATGGGACGCTGACGAAATATCCAAAACCTGTCATTGCTGGTCCACCTGAAGGCTATACGCAACACTTTAGAGATCCTAAAGTCTTTCAACGTGGAGATACTTATTATGCTATTCTAGGCGCACAAACTGAAGATGAAGCAGGGCGCTTGCTCCTGTATAAATCGACAGACATTGTTAAGTGGGAATTTCATGGAGAGGTACACACACGACTCGATGCGTTTGGCTATATGTGGGAATGTCCTGATTACTTTGAACTAGACGGGCATGATTTCGTCATGTTCTGTCCTCAAGGCATTGAAAGTGATGGCGAACGCTATCGCAATATTTACCAATCAGGTTATTTAATCGGTCAATTTGATATTGAACAATTGGAGTTTAACCATGGCGATTTCTTAGAACTTGATCATGGCTTTGACTTTTACGCACCACAGACGTTTACGAGTGAAGATGGAGAGCGCGTCTTGATAGGGTGGATGGGCTTGCCAGATACGGCTTATCCGACTGATAAAGACGAATGGGCGCATTGTCTCACAGTCCCACGCACATTACATATTGAGGATGGCAAGTTAAAGCAACGCCCGATTGCGAATTTACAGAAGTTGCGTTCCAATGAGGAAACGGCTCTCGGCTATGCGAATAAATTTAATCGCAAGTTACAGCCATACGAGGGCAAGCAGTATGAGCTTATTATAGATATTTTAGAAAATGAGGCAACAGAACTCTATTTCGAACTGCGTGCCTCTAAGACGCAATCGACATTGATTACGTATAATACGCGGACTCAGAAGTTAACATTGGATCGCTCTGAAAGCGGTCCACTACCAGAACCTGTAGATGGCACGACACGGAGTACAGTGCTCGATACGCCATTACAACAACTTCAAATCTTTGTAGATACTTCAAGTATTGAAATCTTCTGTAATGATGGCGAACGCGTACTGACTTCACGTATCTTCCCTGATTCAGAAGCGACAGGTATCAAAGCATCGACAGAATCTGGCCAAGTGTACTTGAAATTCACGAAATATGACTTAGAGGAGAATGTATAATGCGTCGTTTATTTGCGATTGGGGAAGCGTTGATTGACTTTATCCCTAATCAAACTGATATATTATTGAAAGATGTCGAAGGCTTCACACGCCAAGTAGGAGGCGCGCCTTGTAACGTTGCGGCAACAGTAGCGAAGTTAGGTGGTCATGCTGAAATGGTGACGCAACTCGGTGAAGATGCCTTTGGTGATTTAATTGTGAGCACGTTAGATGAGATTGGCGTGGGAACGAAGCACGTGTTGCGAACGTCTGAAGCGATGACTGCACTTGCGTTTGTGAGCTTAACTGCGAGTGGGGAGCGCGATTTCTCGTTCTATCGTAAACCATCAGCGGACATGTTGTACGATAAGGCCAATATTGAAACTTTGGATGTGCATGAAGACGATATTATGCATTTCTGTTCTGTCGACTTGGTTGAGAGTGAGATGCGAGAGGCACATCAAACATTGATTGAGACGTTTCATCGTATAGGTGGAACGGTCGTGTTTGATCCTAATGTCCGCTTGCCATTGTGGGATAGTCCAGAGGCATGTCAGCAGGCGATTCGTCAGTTTATTCCTCAGGCACATGTCGTGAAGATTTCTGATGAGGAACTTGAATTCGTGACAGGTAAAAGTAATGACAAAGAAGCAATTGACTGGCTGTTCCAAGGACAAGTAGAAGCGGTCGTTTATACGAAAGGTGCTAAAGGAGCGACTCTATACCTAGCTGACGGTACGGAATTGAGTCATGGCGGCTTTAAAGTACAACCAATTGATACGACAGGAGCAGGAGATGCCTTCATCGGAGCGTTTATTGCCCGCTTGTTAGAAGAAGATAAGCAGTCACTTTCTGATTTGCTTAAAATGAAAGGCGAAGACATGTTGCGCTTTAGTAACTATGTTGCGAGCGTAGTGACGACACAATATGGCGCGATTAGTAGTATCCCTGAACGAGAGAACGTTGAAAAGGGATTAACGAGAGAAGAATAATGGGTGTACATTTTAACGGTTGGTGAGGGAAATCACTAGCCGTTATTTTTCTTTTCACATCAAAAAAGGCACCGTCCCAAGAGTAGGGCGGTGCTTTCGTGTGTAAATAAGTAATTATATCTTTTTCACGTTACGGACAGAAGCATAACACTCTTCACCATTTTTAAAGTAAACAGTACGTGACTTCGAATCGATCGACTCGATATTGTGTCGATTAACGACAAAGCTGTTGTGACATCTAAAGAAACGGTCATCCAGTTGACTCAGTTCTTTCAGGTTGCCGTAGAATTCAATTTGTCGATTATCTAAATGAGCGATAAGTCGATGGGATTTGGAAGATGATTCAAAGAACATCACGTCATCGTATTGTACATAGGCGGAGTTGCTTCCACGTTTCAACTCAATCGTCTCAACATTACTCTCTTTACTGAGCAGTTTAAGACGTGCTTCAGATGTTTCCAGACAATCGATAATACGTTTCTGTAACTCATTTGGCTCATCTTTGAAAATAAAGTCCATTGCGGAAACTTTGTAAACGAAAGTGAGATAAGTGAGCTCACTATGACTCGTTACGAAAATGATATTGCCGACAGGGTCATGTTTACGAATCTCACTCGCAAGCTTAATTCCGTTCATGTTCGCTTCTAGTTGAATATCTAAAAAATAACAACCGATGTCATTAATTTCTTTAGAACGCTCAAGTACTGCATAAGGATCATCCGTAGACATCTCAACTTTCATCGGTTTCTCCTCAATCATAATATAGTTGTTGATGATGGATTCAATACTTTCACGTTGCTTAATATCATCTTCACAAATGAATATTTTCAAATCTCGTCACATCCTTAAGGCTCGAAGTCTAATATTTCTACTTTTTGAATGAAAAAGCCGTTCTCAATCGTTGTATCAAGAAGTACATTCTCATTATCTTCAGCAATTTCTTTCAATGTAGATAAACCTAAACCACGATTGTCTCCTTTGGTAGAGAAATTCTCTTCAAAGAGCGTGTGCACACGTGGCATGTCCGGTTGACATTTATTCATTACTATAAATGTAACAGATTCACTCTCTTGCATAAAACCAACCCTAATGAGCGGCTCATCTTCAAGTTGTTCAGACGCCTCAATCGCATTGTCTAAGATGATGCCAATCATGCGGGAGAGGTCGATCGTTTGAAGATTAATCTTTTCAATAATATCAGGCACTTCTATACTGATTCTGATATTTTTCTCTTGCGCTTGAAGAATCTTCGTCGTAAGAAGACCTTTAATTTCACGCACATGGAAATTCTCTAGGCCGTTGATCTTAATCGATTTCGCCTGCATATTGTCTTGCATAGGCACGATTTCTTCATTAAAATATTTGCGCAAACCTTCCATATCATCCTCACGAATAAATTCAGACATCGTTGAGAGGATATTCACATAATCATGGCGGAATTTGCGCATCTCATTGTTGATTTTTTCAATTTTAAGCGTGTATTCGTAGTAGTTTTGTACTTCTTTCATGTTTCTACGATAGTCAATTTCACGGAGTAAAGTAAAAGTGAAACTGATGATTATCATAGCTATGGCTACTATAGATATAACGCTAATTATTGCAACTATTTTAAAATCAAAAAAAGAACTGTATTCAGCTGGTAGAATATAATACACAGTCACAAATATTGAGAAAAGTATAGCTGTAAGTACAATTAAATATATATTACTAAATGACAAGGTTGTATTTGATAATTTTTTTGTAAATATACATATTAGTAATGTTATAAGAATTGATACAGGTGTATATACAGCTAAATAACCAAATACAAATATATGCCCAGTATCGAATATACCATTAAGCCCTAATATCCAAATAGCAACTATATTTGCAAAGTACATTATTAGAGCAGCTATAACCAAAGATAGTACACCAAAAGTTTGTTTTTTCTTGTAAATATATATAATCATTATGGGTAGCAAAATGAAGATGCTCTCTCTTCCTATAAAAAGAAAAGAGATTTCCATACAAAGTATTACAATCCCTGTAAACAAATAATCATTTTTACTGAATTTCAGATAATTTAATAATTTGACGGAATAGAAAATAACAATCAGTTGAACTGTACCCATAATTATATCGTCTATATTAAACATGAATACACACTTTCTAACCTAATTATTTTTTAATATTTCGTATAAGTTCATTTGGTACTTCAGGTTCATCCATCATACCACCGCACCCTTTTTTGGCAGCTAGTCCTCCAAAGTTTGAGAACAATTTTATTATAAAGTTAATTATAGCATTTAATATAAACATGTTAACTCTCCTCCTTAGGTAATAAAAAAGGTAACTGACAACCCCCAATTATTGATAATCCGAGAAATATTGATAATTGATAATTTGTTGGAAATAAAAAAGAAATAATGAAAATCAGGGAACTGTAGAGAGTTGTTTTTATCTTTTTCTTTCTGTGAAATTCATTAGGAATAGGTTGTTTTAACGTTATTCCAGGAGCATATTTAAAAAGTAGCGCAATACCAATTATAGCAAACACTAACATTAAATAGTATAAATTTAATTTAAGAGTTAACCATGGTAAGAAAACAAATAAAATTAAATTTAATATATGACAATTTAATGGATTCTTTGCGTGAGCTCCATGAGCATTAAGTCTAATTATAAAAAAAGTTAAATGAACAGTTAGTGTGTATAAGAATAATCCTAGTAGGAGGGAGACGCCATAAGTTACTATCATTTTAGTCAAGTTTATCATTACAGTTTGCATTCCCAATCTCACTTTTAAATAAGTGATATGGTCTAAGTTATTTCGATCTCTGAGATAACTAGCAAATTTTTCTATACCATTATCTATAAACTTTGCCATAGCGTTTCTCTCCTTACTCTAATTATACGAATTAAAGTAAGAACTGTGCATTTACATGCTTAACTGTTCATATTTAATTCCTAACTGTTATTAAAATATTTTCCTTATTGATTTTAACATAAAATAGAATACAGTTTAGAATAAAAAATTACGAGTTAGGGATTATATGCCCACAAGGGTTGGCACCGTGTTTTAATAAAGATGTATCACAAAGAGATGATACAGAGTCACTTGAATTTCTAAGTGTAGATAGCGCTACTGATACAAACTAGGAATCAATACTCGAATCGTTCGGTTGTAACTGACTCTTCGTATAGTTTGAAATGAGAACTATATCATTTCTTTGAATATTTAACAAGGAGGTACAGATTTATGACACAAGATATCGTAGAAACAGTAACTAAATTTGTTAAATTAATCGCAGAAACAGTTAAGAAATTCACTAAGTAAGCATTGATAATCCCTATTAAGACTGTAATATTGCTCAGTCGCAAGTCAAGTGTCATTACATTTGCTTAAGCAAAAGCAAACAAGTATTAACATGTAAGCTATCGTAACATCATTCAATTTATCATTATAATAATCGGTAAATTCACTAAATTTTTTCATAATTAATAACATCCCCAAAAAATAGATAAAGAAAAAATAACTGTAAAACATTCCCTTAATAATCAAGTCGTGAGTCCTTCCCAAGCTCACGATTTTCCCTATGTCTGAAGATGTTTAATCTGTGTAGTGTCGTTACCGATTACTATGACTTCTACTTATATAGTTCCTTTCTTAAGTTCTCAAACACGGGTATAGCTTTCCGTTGTTGAGCCACTTCTTCCATATTTAAATCTAACTCAATTTGTCCTTCTTCGTGTTCTAATTCCGCTAATACTTCACCATTTGGATTAACGACAATTGAATGGCCTGCATATTCTGTTGATCCATCATTGCCACATCCATTACTTCCTACGACGAACATATCATTCTCAATTGCCCTCGCTTGAAGTAGGGCACGCCAATGTGCTTTACGTGCTTCAGGCCATTGTGCGACATAGAAAGCAATTTGTGCACCTTTACGTGCTGGATAGCGTAATAGTTCAGGAAATCTCAAGTCATAGCAAATAATCTGAGTTGCTGTCACATCGTCTGTTAGTTGAAATGCTTCGGGTACTTTGTCGCCAGCTTCGAGATAGTCAGGCTCTTGTAACATTGGCACCAGATGCACTTTATCGTAGCTATTGATGATTTCTCCTGATTGATTAACAGTAAATGCCGTATTGTAAACTTTATCATTTTTAATATTTGAGACTGATCCAGCTACAATTGCGACATTATAGTCTTGTGCAAGTTGAGCAATAAATTGCTGACTGCGTTCTAAGTTGTGATCTGCTAGGTCATTGAGTTTTTCTAACGCATAACCATTGTTCCACATCTCTGGTAGTACAACGCACTCTGTGTTTGCTGTAACGTGTTTATCAAAGAGCTGTTTGATTTTATTTTCATTTTGTTGTGCATTTGCGGGTTCAATTCTAAATTGTAATACAAGCACTTTCACTTTTATCAGTCCTTTTATAAAAGTAATTATACATAATATACTAGAAAATGATAGCGTTTTCAAAATATAATAAATTCGACTTTGTTGAAACCATTGTGTTACAAAGATTTTACGATAAAATTAATTTTTTAAATTCATATTCAAAAAGTACTATTAACATAATAAAATATGTTAAGTTACAGATAAGAGCAACATGAAAAATGGGAGAAAGAGAGGTGAGTGAGATGAAAAAATGGCCACATAAATTGATTGCGACAGGTGCAATACTCACGTTAAGTACGTCATTAGTAAGTAAGCAGGCGAATGCTGAAGGTGTTGCGGATCATCAAATGGAAAATTCGCAAAATAATGCAAACGTGGTGAATCCATCATTATTTAAAGCAGCAGGTCAAAATGATTTAACTGAAGAAGGACAGGTCAGCGATAGACCAGCGACAAATGGAGTGGCTCATCAAGATGGAGAAGTAAATGCTAATGAAAACGAGCAACTCGGATTAGAGAGCGAGCAGGCTGAAGGTTCGGAACCAACAGAAAATAATGAAAGCCAAGACAATCATGACCAGCAATTCGCTACAAACTCAAAAGAAGAACAATCAAGTGGTGAAAATCAAAACCAGCAAGACGAAGATAATTCAGAAGAAAATTCCGCTGATAATCAAGAAAATGGTTCAGTTGATAATAAAAATGAGAGTCACAATGGCGAAGTAAATCAAGACCCAACTGACGATGAAGCATCTAATGATAGTGGTCAAGACGAGGGTCAGCAAAATAACGCGGATGACAGTAATCAGCAAGAGGGTAATCATCCTAATAATGGTTCCGGCAAAGATCCAGATCATTCTCTAGGTAGCGACAATCAAAATAACCCTGATTACAATCAGAAAGGTTCTGACGAGGAACAAAACGGTGACGAAAATCAAGGCTCAGATCATCAAAATGACAATGGCGACCAAGACGATTCAGATCAGCAACAAGGTGATAACCAGAATGATGGCAAACAAGACCCTGACCACAATCAACAAGGCGACGACCAAAAAGATGACAACACAGATCCTGACAAAGATCAGAAAGACGACGACCAGCATAACAACCCAGGTAAAGATCAAGATGGCGATGATAATAATGATGACAATCATCAAGATAATCCTGGTCAAGGTGGCGGCGATGACAGTAGTGACAACCACCAAGACAATCCGGGAAAACACCAAGGCGATGACGATGATCAAAACGGCGATGATGACCAGAAGAATCATGATCAACCCGGAGATGGCAAACATGATAACCATTCTGATGATGATCCACAAGACCCGTCTGGTGGCCAAAACTCTGGCGATGACCCTTCTCGTCCTGGAGAAGATCCTGGTCAAGGTGGTCAAGATCAACCTGGACAAGGTGGACATAGTGGTGGCCAAGATCATCCTGGACATGGCGACAACCCCGGTGGCCAAGGCAAGCCAGGACAAGGAGATCAACCGGGGCAGGGTGGCCAAGATCATCCGAGTGACAAGCCAGGTCATGACAAAGATGATCGACCAAGCGACAAACCAGGTCAGGGCGATCATCAAGGTGGACAAACCGATCCGGGTCAACCTTCGGATCCTTCACATCAAGGTGGCCACTCAGGAGGACAAGATCCTCAACCGAGCCAACCTTCTCAAGGTGATCAGCCGTCAGGGACAGGTTCGCAAGGCTCACATCAACATCCTAAACAGCCATCTGGACAGCAAGGTGGGCAAAGTGGCCATGATGGACAACAGAAACCATCTTCACAACAACCGTCACAACCTGGTGGACAGGCAGGGCAAGCGCACCAACCTGGACAAGGAACGACTAATCATCCACAAGGTGTACCACCAGCGCAACAACATCACAATGAACCAACGCGTGTAAATCATCAGCAGTCTCATCAGCAACGTCCAGATTATCAAGGCATGGTTCCACCTGCACATCATAATTCAAATCAGCAGTGGAGTTCTAATCAGAATGATTCAAATCGTAACCACTTCAATGGAGTAAATTTCACGCCATCAGCTAACCGTCCAACATCTCAGAATACACAACAGGATTCAAATCAACAACGCAGTCATTGGTACGACCGCTTTACAGGTCAGCGTAATCAAGGTTCGCAAGACAACTCTATTCTTCAACGTTTTAAGTCTATGGCGACAGGTTCGTTAAAATACAACCCATTCGTTGTTGATCAAGTAAAAGAGTTGCATCATAACGATAATAAAGTGAGTAATAATGAAATTAATAATATCCTAAAAAAACAAAACTTCTCGGATAATCATTATTTAAACTCATTACAGAAAGAAACGCGATATTTTAAATTCCAATATTTTAACCCGCTCAAAGCATCACATTATTATAAAAACTTAGACCAACAAGTGCTCGCCCTGATCACAGGGGATATTGGTTCAATGCCGGATTTGAAGAAACCGCATGAGGGTGATGGTAAGAGTAAAAGTCAGTATGAATACCAGCAAAATAAAGATGACAAGATGACAGATACAAGCAAGAATCAAGATGCAGCGAACGAAGCGGTGAAATATAAACGCACGACAATCTCGCTCATTACAGCGATGGTCGTCATCTTCCTTGGCACGATTATTGCTTACATTTATCGCTTGAGAAAATCTGAAGATTCATAAACAAAGAAACCATCTCTTCCATAAAGTTGAAGCGGAAGAGATGGTTTCTCGTTTTTTAAAAAATGAAATGTAAAATAAATGATGTTTGTTCTTGTAATGATTTGATTTTATCTGGGCCAATCACAATCTGCATCAGTACCACCGTACCATTCATCATCATATGAATCAGAATACTGACCCAAATGCGTTTCGCATAAACATAGAATCCAGCGAGAATGAATCCGAGTACGAAATATGTTAAGAAGTGTGACGGATCGCTATGCGCAAATGAGAAGATTGTAGAACTCACGACTGCCGCAAGTATAAACGCTAATTTATTGTAGCCTTTAATCATATTGTAAATCTCGCCGAATAACACTTTACGAAAGACGAATTCTTCAAGTAATGGCCCCACGATAGAAATCAAGATGATGAACATGGGGAATTGACGTGCGATTTTCATCAAGTTCTCTGTGTTCTCGCTCGACTGTGGTGCACCAAGAAGAATGTTAATGATATTCGTGAGCATTTGCGCGACCATTACAGCCACATAACCTGCGACTGCCCAGAGAATCACGTAACGTTTCTCTTCTCTCGGCGGGCGTTCAAGCCGTAATGGATTGCGAATGAAATTATGTAAGAAGATAATGATGATGGCAGCGATGATAAAGAGGATGACTTGCGTATACATATTCGCCGTCAAGAGTTCTTTATCTGACATGCCGTTATAGAAACCGAGCCCTTGTAAGATCAACGGCCCGAACTGTGCGAGTAAGTAAATAACAATCGTTAAGATTGAGACTGATACACGTGACATGATGTACCTCCAATTTTTGTTTATAATTCATTTTATCGTAAAAGTGATTCAGGTACAAAATACGTGAGTGTTAAACTTGAAATGTTGACCAACTTTGATTAATATAAAAGTATGTTAGCACTCGAAAGGTGATAGTGCTAAACTTTTCCTGACGATGAGGAGGTAACAACATGTTAAAACCTATTGGCAATCGTGTTGTAATCAAAAAAATTGAACAAGAACAAACTACGAAAAGTGGTATTGTCTTAACAGATAGTGCGAAAGAGAAATCAAACGAAGGTGAAGTCGTAGCAGTCGGCTCAGGTCAATTACTCGATAACGGCTCACGCGTTGAACCAGAAGTTAAAGAAGGAGACAAAGTTGTCTTCCAAGAATATGCCGGTACAGAAGTGAAACAAGGCGATGACAAATATTTAATCTTAAGTGAAGCAGATATATTAGCAGTAATTCAATAATTGAAGTAGAACTGGAGGGTTCCAATAATGGCTAAAGACTTGAAATACTCAGAAGACGCACGTCAAGCAATGTTGCGTGGTGTCGATAAACTTGCGAATGCGGTGAAAGTAACAATCGGTCCTAAAGGCCGCAATGTCGTGTTAGATAAATCGTATACATCTCCACTCATCACGAACGATGGTGTGACAATCGCTAAAGAAATCGAACTTGAAGATCCATATGAAAATATGGGTGCGAAACTTGTTCAAGAAGTTGCGAATAAGACGAACGAAATCGCTGGTGACGGTACAACTACCGCTACAGTTCTCGCTCAAGCAATGATTCAAGAAGGGCTTAAGAACGTGACAAGTGGTGCGAACCCAGTTGGTATTCGTCAAGGTATCGATAAAGCAGTGGAAGTGGCAACACAAGCATTGCACGATATCTCTCAAAAAGTTGAAAATAAAAACGAAATTGCGCAAGTTGGTTCAATTTCTGCGGCTGACGAAGAAATTGGTAAATACATTTCAGAAGCGATGGACAAAGTAGGTAACGACGGCGTTATTACGATTGAAGAGTCAAACGGCTTCAACACTGAACTCGAAGTTGTTGAAGGTATGCAATTCGATCGTGGTTACCAATCTCCATACATGGTCACAGATTCAGATAAAATGGTGGCAGATCTCGAACGTCCTTACATTTTAATCACTGATAAGAAAATCTCATCATTCCAAGATATCTTACCGTTACTCGAACAAGTCGTACAATCTAATCGTCCAGTCTTAATCGTGGCTGACGAAGTCGAAGGTGATGCACTAACTAACATCGTGCTCAACCGTATGCGCGGAACGTTCACTGCAGTAGCTGTCAAAGCGCCAGGCTTCGGCGATCGTCGTAAAGCAATGTTAGAGGACTTAGCGATCCTTACAGGTGCGCAAGTTATCACTGACGACCTCGGCTTAGACTTGAAAGACGCTACGATGGATATGTTAGGTACTGCCAATAAAGCAGAAATCACGAAAGACCACACTACAATCGTTGATGGCGACGGTAAAGAAGAAGATATCGACGCGCGTGTAAGCCAAATCAAAGCGCGTATGGAAGAAACTGAATCTGAGTTCGATATTGAGAAACTTCAAGAACGACTTGCGAAATTAGCAGGCGGTGTAGCAGTGATCAAAGTCGGTGCTGCAAGTGAAACTGAACTTAAAGAACGTAAACTTCGTATCGAAGACGCATTAAACTCTACACGTGCCGCAGTTGAAGAAGGTATCGTTGCAGGTGGCGGTACAGCTTACATGAATATCTATGATAAAATTGCGGACATCGAAGCAGAAGGTGACGTTGCTACAGGTGTAAACCTCGTATTGAAAGCGTTAGAAGCGCCTGTACGTCAAATTGCTGAAAACGCTGGCTTAGAAGGTTCAATTATCGTAGAACGCTTGAAAAATGCAGATGTCGGTGTAGGATTCAACGCTGCAGACGATGAATGGGTAAATATGATCGATGCAGGTATCGTGGACCCTACAAAAGTGACACGTTCTGCACTACAACACGCAGCAAGTGTCGCAGCGATGTTCTTAACTACAGAAGCAGTCGTTGCTGAAATTCCTGATAAAGATGACAACGAAGGTCAAGCAGGAATGGGCGGCGGCATGCCAGGTATGATGTAGGAATATTGAAGGATGTAAGTGTGACGGTGTTTCGATGTTTGTGTCGTGCGCCGATTGAGCATAAAATGATTATTTAAATATTTGGAGGAGACGCTTTCCATGAGTTGATTGGACTTGTGGCGGCGTCTCTTTTTGTGGTTGGGGGAGGTGCTATAAAGTGGAATTGTTATGAAAGTTTTTTCATGGTTGTTTTGAAGTGTACACATGAAAAATTAAATTAAGCTATTAGGAGAGGTTAGAAGTTGGATTTTAGTTAGAGTAGATTAGGATGATTAATGATGAAAAATGTATTTGCGTATTCGAAAGCCAACGGAAAAGAGTTCTTATATATGTTATGTTTATGATGATATTAATTATTTCAATTTGAAAAATTGATTATAATGAGCAGAAAGACTTATATAATTACTGATGTTATAGTTTTAATTCTAATAATTGCAGCATCTTGTTTAATATACAAACAAAACGAAAAAGAAAAGTATTATAGTGAACAAATAGAAAGAATAACTACCTACATGAAATATAATGTTAAAGATTATAAAAGTATAATTTTTACAGATTTTGAACGTAACCCTATGGATGGATATGAGATAACAGGTTATATAAATAACGATAAAAAGCTCGAGTTCACAGCCGGTATAAGATCTACAGAAAATTATCAATTTTATGGGGATATATCATTTACTGGCGAACTTTCTAAACTATTAAATAAAAATACTAAATCTTTTTCATAATCAGAAAGATATATTGAATAGTTGCTAGAAATATATCATGATGAGTAATATATATTTATACTTCGCTAAGGAGAATATCGTATGCATAATTTAAAAGACGTAAAGTGGATTATTCTTATAATACTACTAATAATAGCTTGTTTTGGTGTGTTTGTTGCGCTGCAATCGAATATTGATTATAAAGATAAAATATCTATATTTATTTCATTTGTAGGTTTGTTTGCAACTTTTGGTGGTGCATATTTAGGAGCTAAAATCTCTGGGGATAATGCGAAAAAACTATATGAAAAACAAAAGAGAGAAAAAGAAAAAAGTTTATTTAATAAAATAGATCTAATGGTAAATGTTAAATTGATAAGTATATATGATCACGCAGAAAGATTCCAAAAATCTATTGAAGAAAACTTTGAGTATGACAAAAACAACGATACTTTAATAGATATTAAAGAGGCGATTTCAGGATATGCTGAACCAGTTATAGAATTATTAGAGGATAGAGAAGTACATAATGGCTCTCTAAATATGAAAAAGAGTTTACTTAGAATGTATAATGAATGTAATAGATTGGTGAACTATATTTTTATGATAGATATTGAAACGAATGAATTATTCCCTGAAGATAACTTTATGTTTTTGACTATTGATGAAAATAATAAAAGAATAGAGTTGGCTCTCAAATATAATTCAGTCAAGTTTGCTGAGTACTTATTTATAAAAGATACTCTTGATAAGCAATTGGATAATATATTAAAGTCAATTGCAAAAGAAAATCTCCTTATAGATAACTTAGATATAAAGAATGGAGCTAAAAGAGAGTTTACTATAGACTTATAAACATCCTAATATTTTAAAAAAGCAATGTAATTCTTAAGTGAATTTTACGAGCTGTTTCTATTTAATTTATCAAATAGAACAAATTAATAAAAGGAATTTTATAGTTAAAATATTTATTTTGTAAAATAATTAAAATAAATTACTTTCCTAAATATAAATTTTGGTATAATTAAGAAATTAAAGTGTTAATTCCTTTCTTTATGTGCTATTATTAGTATATTAAAAAAGGAAGTGGAATATTATGACACTTAAAGGTATACCAAAGTTACCACTAGTTATTAGTGATGTAGCAGCATTAAAGATTTATAAAAAATTGGCAAGTATTAATACTAAAATAGGTAAATTAAACAGTGAGTTAGCTCATACTGTAATTAATAATAATTTTATCAACATTATGAGCATGCACGAATCATTAGAATCTACCAAAATTGAAGGTACACAAGTTACTTTTGATGAAGTATTAGAAGAAAAAATGGATAAAAGACCAAGTAATGAAGTTAAAGAAGTTTTAAATTATATGGAAGCACTGCAGTATGGTTATGATCAAATTAAAAATCATAATATGCCTTTAACTTCTAAATTGATTAAAACTCTCCATTCAATTTTATTAAAAGACACTAGAGGTAAGGATAAACATCCTGGAAACTTTAGAAAGATACAAAATTTCATTGGGCCTGACAATAAAATAGAACATGCGACTTATATACCTATTGAAGCACAGCTTATTGATGAGTATATGACAAATTTAGAGTACTTTATGAATGGGGAAGCCCATAGAAGCCTCTTCACAACTGATAATCTAACTTATTTAAATTATGATGCTGATCCTTTAATTCGTACTGCGATTACACATGCACAATTCGAATCGATACATCCTTTTTTAGATGGTAATGGTAGATTGGGTCGTATTTTAATCATTTTAATGCTCGTTAACGCAGGAGTTATCGATAAACCTGTATTTTTTGTAAGTAAGGAACTTGAACGTGAGAAGACGCGTTATTATGATTTACTTAATGGCGTAAGAAGTAAAGAAAGTGACTGGGAAGGATGGATAAATTTCTTTCTACAAGCCACTGAGCGAATGGTAACTGAAATTCTTGATAAACTTTCTAAATCTGAAGCATTATATACTCATGGTATAAAAATGCTGAATACGGAGTCTGAACGTATGATATGGTTTTTAACATTTCAAGAACCTAAACTAACAGTGAAAAGAGCGAATTTAGTTACAGATTATTCTCAACCTACTGTACGTAGAGCACTAAAGAAATTAGCATCTTTAGATTTAGTTTATGAAGAAAAGAGTAAAAAACGTAATAAAAGCTACAATAACTATGAGCTATTAAGAATTATTGAAGGGTAATCTAACTACTAAAATCACTCTATCGTGTACTACGAATACACTTATAACTCTTAGGGTATTTCCATAATAACGAGAATTTGTGAGAGGAGAGTATCGTCATTTATGGCTAAAGATACGTTGAATGATGCTGTAGAGTTAGGAATCAACCACTTACTTGAAGGTTATGATAATTGGGAAGTGGCTTCAGTGCTAGATAAAGAAAGTGAGTATTTTCCAAACACGCTACATTGGCAATACGGTCACTTGCTCACAGTATTTGAACTTGCACTTTCAATGGTTGAACAGAACGAGGTCGACGTAGGTCGTTACAATCAGCTATTCGGCTATGGAACGCGTCCTTCTGACTGGGGAGACGCAGAAGTTCCCGAAATCGATGACATTCTCGAACATATCAAGACATTACCTGAGCGAGTAGGAAATTTAACTTCTACTCAGCTTGAAACCGAGCTAGAGGAACCGATGATTGGATGCGAAACGTTAGGAGAGTTAATCGCCTTGAATGCCATTCATGTTCCACTTCACAATGGTAAAATTGAAGAAATGACACGTGTGTTAAAACAAATTTAAGACGTATCAATCCCAACATATACAAAAAAGGAGGAGCACCCTGGAGTGCTCCTCCTTTTGAAGTTTCATCATTATTGTAATTCGCTTATCGCTTTGGCAATTGATTCGAAGACATGTGGAATATCATCTTTTTCAATACAGCTAAAGGCAATACGAATGTCAGTATCATTTAAAGCAATGATACCGATAGAATAGTTGTCGATAAGATGTGTTCTTAACGCTTCAGGTTTCACACCTTTAACTTTAAGTGCCATGAAATAGCCAGAGTTAAAGTCATATGGTTGCCAGTAATCACTGAATTTCTCATCATACACAAGTTCTTTCGTCACTTCATAACGTGCTTTCAACGTTTCAAAGTTATGTTCTAACTCTTTATCAAGTTGATCGCGGTTCTCAAGAACGTGTTTAACAATACTTTGTGAAGGCATAGGACCGCTTGAGATATTACTACGGATTAAACCTTTCACTTTCGCTTCAATGACTTCTTGCGCTTTAGAATCTTTAATACCAAATGTGATGAAACCAACACGTAAGCCCCATGCAAACAATTCTTTCGTAGCGCCATCTAAACGGATAGGTAACACATTGTCAGAATCAAGTTGCGTTAAAGCTGAGAATAATGAATATGGATACACATCTTCGTAGAACAAGCCGAAGTATGCGTCATCGACTACCGCAATGATGTGAGTACCACGCTCCGCTACACGCTTGATTGCTTGAACAATTTCATTTACTTCATCTTTAGAAGGTGTGTAACCTGTTGGGTTGTTTGGATAGTTTAAGACTAAGAAGATCTTCTCTTGATTACTTTGATCTAGCGTTTCAACTAACGCTTGTGTAGTGTAATGACCTTCACTATCAAAGATAGGGTACGTGTCAATTTGTGCACTGTGACGTGTACCGAATACGAGTTTATAGTTACCCCAGTTGTGATTTGGTAATAAGATCGTATCATTAGTATCCACGAACAAATCACCAACTAATGATAAACCGTGAGTTAATGCGTTCGTCACGATAGGTCTTGAGAAGTCGTCTTTACTGAGTTCAGGGTTGTCTCGAAGCATCTTGTCTGTCCAAAGATCGCGCAATTTTTCAATACCTTGAGGTGGTGCATATGGGAACACCTCATCCGGTTCGAGTTCAGAGAATACGTTGTATAAACTGTCAGCATACATTTTTCTATCTCTATAAGTAGCCATTCCGATAGTGGCATTGTATTCTGTAGATTTCGCTTCTGCTGATTGAGATAAAATGCCTTTCGGATAATACATCAATTTACCCAAGTCAGAAAGCATATCAGCAATTTGTGGTTGAGACTTAGTAAGTTGTTCATTTAAATCTAATGCTAAAGGGTTCATAGTTGTTCAACCTCTCTTCATCTAATTCATATTTCATCTTTAAGTTTATCTTGAAATGAGCTAAAGATAAAGTGATGTAGCGTGTTTTGTCACTTTTATAGAACAAATTATAATAAAATCGAACACGTGTTCGATAATTTGTGTTAGAATAGCGTTAGGCCGTCCTAGTCCTACATGGAATTTCGATATGTGGGAGGTGTAGTATAATGGAGTGGTGGCAAGATTTAATCATCACCATACTTTCAGGTGGCATCCTCATTATCTTCCGAATTTGGTTAGAGAATAAATGGAAAGATAAATAGGTGGCCTTACACGTAAAGAACCCCAAGTCAGGTTGCGGCTGACTTGGGGTTGTGTAGTATAATTCGTGGACAACTTAATTGTAGCATTAGTGAAATAATACAGCAAGGTATTTATATAATTGTTTGCATTAAGTTGCGCGATAGACACAAGGTCAGCTATGAATTAAAGAATGATAAGATGATATAATGACGGTAATCGACTTAGTAAAGTAATGATGACTTTGTTATACTGGTAATGTTTTGAGGTGAAATGATGAAACATTTAACGAAAATATTTGTGACTTTAGCAATTATCTTATTTATAGTTGGTTATTACTTACAAGCGACAGATCACGAAAGTACAGGTATCAAACTGCTCATTGCCGCTATTATGTTTATGATTTGTGCCTTTATTAACCGTAGTAATGATCGTCGCAAGAAGCGGGAAGAATATTACCGTAAACAACAAGCAGAAAAACAACGTAAAAAGAAGTAAATAGTGAGAGAGTAGTTAATTTTCACTTTCTAAAATGAATAATTAATATAAGCACGTTCCGTAATCTTTGATTATGGAGCGTTTTTTGTATGTATAATCTTAGGGATTGAGCAGTAAATTGAGGAATGTTTAGGTGTACATGTTAATTTTTGACTGTGTATATACAGAATATGTACAGTTTTAACTCCCGTCATAGCACGTTTTTTAACATAAATTTTACTCAAAGGGTTGACAATATTGTGTATAGTGTGTATGCTATGTATATACAGTTGATAGGGGAGGACGTTCATGAAGATACTTTTAAAAAATAATAGTGAACAGCCGATTTACGAACAGATAAAACAACAAGTGAAAGAGAACATCCTTAAGGGAATCGTTGCACCTAGGGAACATCTTCCTTCTATGCGTGAGCTCGCACAAGATTTAAGTGTCAGTGTGATTACAACTAAGCGTGCTTATGAAGATCTTGAGAAAGATGGCTTTGTCTATACCATTCGCGGTAAGGGCACTTTCGTTAAAGAACAAGATAGTAATATCTTGAAAGAGAAGCAATTTATAGTTATCGAATCCTACGCGAAATCAATGGCGAAAGAAGCCAAGACGATTGGCATGCCGTTATCCGAATTAGTAGACATTCTATCACTCATCTATGAGGAGGAAGAATGATGAATGCGATTGAGTTAAATAATGTAAGCTATAAGACGAAACGCTTTCAGTTAGACGATATCTCATTTAATGTACCTCAAGGATTTGTCACTGGTTTCATTGGGGCGAACGGATCAGGTAAGACAACAATTATTCGCTTGATCATGGATCTCTTACAAGCAGATAAAGGTTCTATTCGTTTGTTTGGCAAATCTATGAATATGGATGAAGTAGGGATTAAAGAGAAAATCGGATTTGTCTATTCTGAACTCTATTTGAACGATAAGTGGACGATTAAAAAAGCTGAAAAAATGATTGCACCATTTTATAAAAAGTGGAATCACGATACCTTCTATGATTATTTAAAGAAATTCGATTTACCCTACAAAGCGAAAATTAAGACCTTGTCTACTGGAATGAAGATGAAGCTAAACATTGCTTTCGCATTCAGTCATGATGCTGAATTATTCATACTTGATGAGCCAACAGCTGGTCTTGATCCAATCGTTCGCAATGAAGTCTTAGATTTAATTCAGAAAGAATTGATCAACGAGAACAAGACAGTCTTGCTTTCTACGCACATAATTTCAGACCTAGAGAAGATTGCCGATTACTTAGTTTATCTCAAAGACGGCGATATCATCGTAGATAATTATTTAGATGAAATCATCCAAAACTACAAAATTGTGCGCGGACCTAACGATTTACTTGATGATGAACTTAAAGATTTAACTATCTTTCATGAAGATAATAAAACAGGCTTTACTGCACTAACTAAAGAACATCAAGTGTTTGAAGAACTCTTTGGTAATCAAGTGATGGTAAGTAACCCAACAATTGAAGAACTTATGATTTATTTAGGTAAAGGTGATATAGAAGGGAGCCACAGTTCTCATCAAAGTCAAGACGAGGTGGCATCTCAATGAAACAACTGTTACTGAGAAATATCAAGCTAAGAAAAACTACGCTAATAGTATATATTTTGCTAATAGCTATTTCGCCTTTACAATGCCTAATACCAACTGGAAGTAACTTAGGAAAGTGGATTATAGGAGTCTTAGCAACGCTACTAATAGCAATTACTATCAAGGATTCAGCACACTTATTCCGTTTTCACAGTAAATTAGGCAAAGATTCATACTATTATCAAGCAAGTTTACCAGTAAGTAAGTTTTCTTTGCTTAACGCTAACTTAGTCACGATGCTGATTTTTACTGCTTTAGGGTGTTTAGTTCTTTTGGTTTATCAACCTGCAACGAGTTTACCAGATGCAGATCTGGGGACTATAAATTGGATTACTACTTATATTGCACTTAATTTCTTAGCTATGCCTATTGCATTTAAGCGATACACAGAAGTTAAATCTGATAATGTAAATTATATTTTTTACTTAATTTTAATGTATATAATTATTCCAATAATATTGATAATTATTTCTCTAGTAATTACTGCAATCTTTATCATAACTCATGTGTTATCTAGCTCAGTAGCAGGCGAATATTTAGATGAAATATCTATATTGATTGATATAGGCTGCTTAACAATTAGTACAATATGGCTTTTAATCAACTACTACATTCAAAGTAAGAAAGTCAGAAACAAATAATATGAGAGGAGTGACCTTCCATGAAAAGTTTAGTCATCCGAAATTTGAAACTGCGTCAGACAACGATTATTATTTATTTAATTTTAGCACTCCTCTCACCATTACAATTTTTAATTAGATATAAATTAGTTTATTCAATTTCTGAACTTATATTCCCGTTTTTGGTAGTCATATTTTACTTCCTATCCATCAAAGATTCAGCCCATATATTTAGAGTACATCATAAGTTAGGTGAACAAGCTTATTGGTTCTTTGGAAGCTTACCACTATCCAAAAAACAAATGTTGAATGCGAACTATATTACAATGTTGATTTTTACACTAGGTGGAGCGATTGTATTAGGACTTTATTCTATTCCGCTTTCTGTAATGAATGGAATGAATTGGACTTATGCTATTCCACTAGTATACGTAGCTGTAAACTTCTTCACCATACCATGTGTGTTTAGAAGATATACCGAAGTTAAACAAGAACGAATAACTTATTTATTCCATATATTAGCTATGTGCTTGCTACTGCCATTAGCAATTACAATGATTTACCTCGGTATACGCGTATTTATTCTTGGACACATGGATAACTACATTAACGTCTTTAATCCGTGGTTTAACTCAGGATATCTCATAGTCAGCGTTGTAATGTTGATTATTAACTATTTTATCCAACTTAAAAAAGTAAGTTAAAGGAGGAATTAGATGCAATTACAAGAAGTAACTAAGACATATAATGATAATACTGTCTTAGATAAGATTGACTTTGATTTCGGTAAAAGTCAGATTGTCGGTTTAATTGGTAAAAACGGTGTTGGTAAAACTACATTAATGAAAATTATGAACGGTAATATTGCGAATTATCAAGGTAAAGTTGACCTAGGTAAAAATCATAACATGGGTTATTTAATTGAAAATCCTAAGCTTTATGATAATAAAACAGGTCTGAATAACTTGAAACAATTCGCTCAAGTATTAGGTAAAGGCTTCGATAAAGGATATACTGACAAAATTATCGATGCATTTGGTATGCGTCCTTATATGAATAAAAAAGTTAAGAAATACTCTATGGGTATGAAACAAAAGCTAGCTATCGCAGTTTCTCTCATGAGTAAACCGAAGTTCCTTATCTTGGACGAACCTACAAACGGTATGGATCCAGATGGTTCAATCGATGTACTTAAGACAATCCAATCTTTAGTACAAGATCTCGGTATGAAAATCTTAATTTCTAGTCACAAATTAGAAGATATTGAATTGATTTGTGATCGTGCTGTGTTCTTAAGAGATGGTCACTTCGTGCAAGACGTGGATATGTCAGAGGGGGCACCATCAGATAGCACCGTGCTTACTATTAATCCAGACGAATTTGGAACAGCACTTGAATTATTAAATGAGAAGTTCAATGTTATGCAATCTCATAAAGAAAGTGGAGAAATTATTCTTAAAGCTCAAAAAGATTACAAACCACTTCTTAAAGCTTTAGCATCTAAAGATATTTATCCGAAATACATTGAAACACGTAAAAGTTCTCTACGTGATACTTACTTTAGTATTAATCAGAGAGGTGATAAATAATGAATCCATTACAATTAGTTAAATACGATTTGTACAGCATAATTAAGAGCCCATTAACATATATTGCACTTATCTTAGCTATCGTACCTCAGATTGGTATCACTTACATGTTTGTTCATCAGAACGATTCAGTACCTTCTGGTGCTATCATTGGTATGGCAGCTTGGTTCTTTACAGTTACTGGATTATTATTCGTCATCAAAACGATTACACGTGATTTATCTCAAGGTACGATTCAGCTCTACATGAACAAGACAAAGAACAGAATTGGTTATATTATAGCTAAGACAATTTCTATAGTATTAATCGCTGTGCTATTCATGTTAATCTTGACTATTTATACTCAAATCGTACAAGCATGTGTTGATACTGATTCAATTAAAACACATAAATACTTTGATTATTTATGGTTTGTCATCCTAACTTACTTATTCTATGGTCTTTTCTTATTCCTAATTGCTTTAATTGTGCCAAAACCAGCATTGATTTTCACATTAGGAATCTTCTTAATTATCATCGTTCCTGTTGCAGATTCATTCTTACCAATGATTCCGCATTTCGGTGATAAAATCAAAGATGCACTTAAATATATACCATTTGGTTATATTCCTGAAAAAACACAAGGAACAGATCAAACATTCTCAAACTGGCAATGGTTTATTACTCCAGCGTCAATCGTAGTGCTATTTGTGATTAACTTATTCTACGGTGCTAAAAAAGATATCTAATAAGACATGTGGGTATAGGTGAATATTCATCTATATCCACTTTATTTATGTTAAATATCCCTTGAAATAGGATGCATCTCACATGCGCGTATGCTATATTTAAAGAAATAATATAATTTATTTGTCTATAATGATACATATAATTAACTATTGTTATTTTAATAATATATTCCTAGTTAATGGCGGTTTTAATATGGATAAGATTACTTTTCTTAACGAACTCGAACAAGAATTACATCGTCTATCAAAGTATAAACGGGATTTAAAAATGTTCGAGTATGAACGATATTTTTTCGACGAAGAACAAAAAGGAAAAAATGAATATCAGATCGTAGGGGAGTTACCTGCTCCTAAGCAAATCGCTAAAGATATTATGGTCAACGGCGATTTGAAGAAAGCTGAATTTGAACCTACGATGAAGAATGTAATGCGTGCACTTTCTACATCCTTTAGCGTGAGTTTGCTATCATCAATCATTATACTAATACCTATAGTTATTATTGCAATTCTTTTTATTGGCTTAATTTTATTGGGATGCGGTTTTATTGTTACACCCCTTATCTTATTACTTAACGGAGTGATAAATGATAACTTTAGTTTGGCCTTAAGTAACTATCTCTTCACCTTTGCATATGTAGGAATAGGATTGATGATTATTGCTGTCGTCCTAAGTTTGACGCATATACTATATCGATACATTATTAAATATTTACGTTGGAATAACGATAAGATGAAAAGGAGAGCCTTAACATGAAGAGATTATTCATCATTGGATTGAGCCTTTTTATCATTTGCTTTCTAGCTGCTACACTTGTTTGGTTTGGCTTTGAACATAAAAAGTTTCAAATTAACGAATATCAAAAAACGTTTCATCAAGATGCGGATGATCTTACGGTTAATTTGAAATCCCAAGTAAGACAAGACGTGACGATTAAGAAAGGGCAACACTTTGCCATTCACTATAAAGGTAAAAGATATATTCGTCATACACATTCAAACAATCATTTAACAATTAGTGAGAAGGTAAATAAGAAAGATCGTTATGGTATGAACTTCAATCCATTTCGACTTAAGAAAGATAGTTTAGTTATTACTGTTCCTCCTAAAAAGTTAAGTTCCTTGAAGATACATAATGTTGATGGTGAACTTACGATTAAAGATATTGCTACTAAATCTTTAAATTTGGAATCAACAGAATATAGTAATCCTAAACTCAACATAGAAGATTCTAAGATTGAAAGACTTAAGTATTTAACCACGCGATTAAGAGCTCACATTAGTAATTGCGAAATACTCGATGGCAAGCTCAAGACAGACGAGGGCGAACTCAAATTGCATAAAACATTATTAAAAAACGTAGCAGTGATTAATCATGAAAATGATATCAATCTTACAGATATGCAACCATTGTGTAACTTTAAGGCATCTTCTGATAATGGCGATATACATCTGAATTATCAACATAAACCGAAAGATACATCACTAAAGCTTAATCCTATATTTGGTAAAGAACATATCGATAATCAGTATTTTAAAGATTATAGGGTAGGGAACGGTAATAATAAAATTGAGCTTTATACGTATTATGGAGATATTTATATTAAATAAGATGAAGACCCGAGTAAGGAGAAACACAAAATCTTTTCTTCTTAACTCGGTCTTTCTTTATTAGTGTGTCGCAAAAGTAAGATCTGTATCAATTGCGCCTTTAAGTGGAGATAGGTTAATCTCTTTTCCGTTTAACCAATCATTAAAATTAAAGACACGTGGAGTATCATTTTCACCTAAAGTAATCCAAGCTTCTAAAGATTGAGGCTTATAGAGAACGGTATGAATGGTGCCTGACCAACTTTTAAATAACTTACTATAAATGCCATATTGCGGGTCATTAAATAACTGAAAGGCATCATCTGGTTTCAAACCATGAGAAGTATGTTTCAACACTTGATGTAAGCGCGCTTTCGATTCTTTCGTATAATTACGATTTTCATGAGTCAGTAATTTAAAATGGTTGGTACACGTTCTGTCATAACGTACTTCAATTGAACGTGGTGAAACTTCGATGATGGCATGGTTAAGATGTCTATCCATAACGATATAACTAAATGAACTACGATGCGGTATTTCTTTAAGAAATTGAATGGCTTCAGGTACATCTTTACAATACTGAAGAACAAGTCGACCAATCATATAACAAACGAAGCCGTTCTTAGGTTTCTTTCGATGCATAAAGTTGTAGCCCATGACTAAACCTGCCTCGTTCATCCCATCCATGCGTCCTGTAATTCTTGAGGTAGGACCGATTTGAGCAAGACCGCCATCGTTTGGTTTAAAGAGCAAGTAACGACCGTCATATGTAGCTGGATGATAATCATAGTTTCTCAATAAATAATCATCACCGATATAAACGGTACAGCCACTATCTTTCAAATCGGTAAAGCGGTAATGTGCGAAATTGAGGAGCATTTGTCGTGTAGGTAAATTAAGTACATCTTGCATTCCTCTGAGTTCTTCCCAAATCTGAGGCGCATAGGTTTGGAAGATTTGGTATGTTTCATTGATATCGATATCAAATCTTGGTGTTCGTTTACGCCATTCTTTTTCACGATTCTTTAAAATTTCGGTTGTTTGTAACCACTTAGCTGTTTCCACGCCTAAGTCATAATGCGACCCTTTGAACGTCATAATTTCAGATGAGACCTGTTGCACCGACAAAACCTCTTTCTTACAAAATTGTAATTATAGTGTAATTTGATATTAATGGTAAATTCTACACTGAGCATTTAAAATATAATCAAACTCAATAAAAATGTGGGAGTGATGATGATTTACCGCACTATAGTCAATGTCCTCAAGAACTGGTGGGCAAGATAAGAATCTGTTACTTTAGCTTACGATGTTAGACCCCACATATTCACCGAAGACGTATAAATGATTTGCGGATTTCAATTCAACTTTGATAGTATCACAAGGTGTTTGAAGTGTCAGTCAATCTAACTTCTATTGAGTAATAGAGAAATATAATACCTTTTTGCATAATTGAGATGAGAAAGGGTATATATTTATTGATACTTCGAAATGTGCTATCATAGTGATAGTGACGCAATATAAATACGAGGTGAACAAGACATGTGGAATTTTATCAAAGGTTTATTTAAATTTACATTCGGCACAATTTTAACACTTTCTTTACTTGCAGGTGTTGGTGCTGTAGTTTTCGCTTTTGTATTCAAAAAAGACTTTGAAGACATCGAAAACAAAACGAAACAAATCGTTTCTGATATTGAATCACACGATTAGTCATGTGAATATGAACGGTTATAGCATTTGCTATAACCGTTTTTTCTATACTAAGCGAGAAAATGAATAGCAGTTATATCTAACAGGGAGAAAGTGAGTGGTTTATCGGAATGGTAATCGCGACCTTTCAAACTCATATTCAACATATCAATATGCGTAATATGCAGTTCGACGGTATGTAGAGCACCGGCTTGATAGTATTCCATCTGCACAGGTTGCTCATCATGCAAGGCTTGATGCATCTTGCAATTCAATTCATTCAACTGATCCTCTGATAATGTCGGACGCTGAATCTTATCTTGATCAAGTATGTATTCATGAATACGTTCGAACTGTTCGGGTAAAGTAGCGAACGGTGCCCATTTGACCATACCTCGACCTTGCGGAATCTGAGAATCCAAGTATTCTCTAGGGATCTTGCGATAATCCGTCTCGTCTTTATACTTATCAGGAATCATTGTAACCTCCACCTTTCACTCAATATTATAGAACAAGTGTTCGTATATCGCAAGTCTTTTCTTCAAGATTTCAGACAATTAATTTTACTCATATAGGATAAAAAGTCTAACCTCGCAAACGCCACAGGCTAATTCGCCTCACTAAAAACATTTCAGTGTTAATTCAAACGGGTATTTATTAGAATGAAGTTAACAATACATTGGAGGGTTCAATAATGACGCAAGGCTTTGTAGGTACGTATACGAAAGCGTCAGGCAAAGGTATTTATCGCTTTGATCTCGACGAATCACAAGGGACAATTTCAAATGTGGAAACTGGATATGAATTAGAAGGTTCAACTTATATTAATCAACATCAAGATTTCTTATATGCTGTGACGAAAGAAGAAGATGGCGAAGATTGTGGCATCACTAGCTTTAAGATTAAAGAAGATGGCACGCTCGGTTATATCAACGACTGTCTCGTTTCTCGAGGCAATGGTTGCTATGTAGAAGCGGCTTCAAATGGCGAGTACGTGTTTGAAGCATGTTACGGCGCAGGGCTCGCTCGTCTCTACAAGATTAACTCTCAATTTGGGCATATCGAAGGACTCATGCATGAGTTAAAGCATGACTATGAAACAGGTCCTAAAGAACGTCAAGATGCGCCACACGTGCACATGATGAAAGAAACGCCGGATCATCAGTATGTGGTAGCGCTCGACTTGGGCACAGACAAGCTTGTGACATATCAGTTTGGTATGGACGGCTTGAAAGAATATGCTGTTTACGACTTTGAACCAGGAGATGGACCACGTCATATCGCTTTCCATGAGGATGGTAAGCATGCATATGTCGTTCACGAATTGTCCAATTATGTGAGTGTGATGACGTATGAAGACGGTGAATTCAAAGAGGTGGAACGTCATTTAACGATTCCTAAATCATTTGATGGAGATACGAAACTCGCAGCTGTACGTCTTTCTCACGATCAGAAGTTTGTCTATATCAGTAACCGCGGTCACGACAGCATCGCTATTTTCAAAGTAACTGAAGCTGCTGAAGGATTAGAGTTAGTAGATATTGTTAAAAGTGGTGGTAGCTTCCCACGTGATTTCAATATTAGTCCTTCTGATGATTATTTCGTTTGTGCACATCAAGAAGACGATTCTGTTCTTACGGTGTTTAAAAGAGATAAAGAAACAGGGGAATTGACGATGACTGATAATCAAGCTCATGCGCCAGAAGGTGTATGTGTGCAATTCGTTCAATAATAAAATAAGAGTCTGGGACGTTGAATATTCGTCCTGGACTCTTTTTGAATTCACAAAAGGTCGCGACGCACTCGCAACGAATGCTCGACCCACTCTACACAATTAAAGTGAAGAGGGGAGCGTCAAAGATGAGTGCACGCGACCTCATTTTATTTATTGAAAAATTGTTTAATATATTTAAATTTGCCTTTATAAGGTGGGAACATTAGTCCAGATTCCAAACGAGTGGATTTAAAGACATAAGATTTATCATGACTAAAAGTATCGAAACTGTAACGACCATGATAGTGACCCATACCTGATTGACCCACGCCACCAAACGGTAAGTTAGGATTAGCCAATTGCATCACCGTATCATTGATCGCACCTGAACCAAAGGAAAGATCGTTCAATACGCGATCAGTTACATTCTCATCCTCACTAAATAAATATAAGCTAAGCGGTTTAGGTCTAAATTTGATAATATCAAAAGCTTCATCTAGCTCGCTATATGTCAAGATAGGGAGAAGCGGTCCAAAGATTTCCTCTTGCATAATCGCTGAGTCAGTGGTCACTGTATCTAACAACGTCGGTGCAATAAATCGCTCCTCGCGTCGAGTTTCTCCACCCATAATAATTTCAGGTTCGTGAATATTGAGTAAATCATTTAAGCGATTGAAATGCTTATTATTCACGATACGACCGAAATCAGGACTTTGAATTGGATCTTGACCATAGAATTCAGTAATGGTCTTTTTCAGCGCTTCGATAAGATCATTTTTAACTTTCTCCTGAACGAGAACATAATCAGGTGCCACACACGTTTGACCTGCATTCATCATCTTACCAAATATAATACGCTCACTCGCGACCTTAATATTAGCGGTCTCATCGACGATTACTGGCGACTTACCACCGAGTTCAAGTGTCACTGGCGTGAGATGTTTACTTGCTGCCTCATAGACGATACGTCCAACTTTCTCGCTACCAGTAAAGAAGATGTAGTCAAAGTGTTGTGCTAGCAATGCTTGATTGGTTTCAACACCACCTTCGATCACGGTAACGTAATTCTCATCAAATGCTTCAGCAATAATTTCTCGAAGCACCTGACTTACGTGTGGTGTGAACTCTGAGGGTTTCACCACTGCGGTATTACCTGCTGCGATAGCTCCAATCAATGGCTCCATCACGAGTTGGAAAGGGTAGTTAAATGGTCCAATAATTAGAACACTGCCATAAGGTTCTTTCATAATGTAACTTTTTGAGGGAAATATGTAGAGCGGTGTATCGACTTGTTTCGTTTTCGACCAGTTTTTCAATTCTTTACGTGCATGTTTGATGCTTTTTAAGGTATAGCCAATTTCAGTCATATACGCTTCGATATTGCTTTTACCTAAATCTTCTTTCAAAGCTGAGAGCAATTGATCTTCATGATGTTTAATGCTCTTACTGAGTGCCTTGAGATGCTTTTTACGAAATTTAATGTCTTTAGTGACATGGGTATTAAAGTATTGTTGATTTGCGCGAACGCGTGCTTCAATCGTACTCACAGTGAAGCCTCCTATATAAATTCTATATCTATGACGTGGGCAGAGAATCTCGCTACTTAGAAATCGCCTTTGGGTAAAATGAACCATCGTCAGGTTCAGAATGACACAAATAGCACTGCACCACACAGAAAATTATGTATTCTCCTCATATAAAGAAAGATTGTAAGAATAAGAAGAAAGTAGAATTTCAACTGAAATCCTACTTTCCATTACAACTGAGAAGTCATTTTCTCAGTTCTTTATATACCCTCATTTATTAGTTTCAAGCGCGTGTGCTAGTATCGCTTAGCTTAACGCCTCAGTAATTGGGGGTACGACTTGTTTCTTACGAGATACAACACCTGGTAAGAATGCAGTACCGTTTTCTAATTGAACGTTAAATGCTTCGCCCACTTTGTCTTTGTCTGCACCAGTCACTAATACTTTAGAATCACTGTTAATGATATCAGTTACGAGTAAGACGAAGACATCGTATTGTTGTTCTGCACTTACTTTGTTCATTTCGTTCTCTAATTCTTCAGCACGGTCGAATACTTCATCGATATCTACTGTGTTCACTTGTGCGATGCGTGTTACGTGATCACCCATGTTGAATGATTTCGCATCTAAATCGATAAGTTCTGCAGCTGATTTGTCCGCTGTAGAAGCACCTGCTTTTAACATTTCAAGTCCATATTCTTCTAAGTCGACGTTAGCGATTGATTTCAAATCTTCAGCAGCATCACGATCTTCGTCTGTGCAAGTTGGAGATTTGAATAATAAGCTGTCTGAAATGATACCGGAAATCATGAGACCTGCGATTTCAGGTTTGATTTCAAAACCACGTTCTTTGAACATTTTATAAAGAATCGTTGCAGTACAGCCTACAGGTTCAGCACGATAGTAAAGCGGTGCTGCTGTTTCAAAGTTAGCGATGCGGTGATGGTCAATCACGTGTTTGATATTTGCATCAGCGATGGAGTCCGCACTTTGTTGGAATTCGTTATGGTCAACTAAGATAACATCTTGATCTTCAAGGTTATCAGTGAGTAACTCAGGTGCAGACACTTTGAAGTGATCTAAGGCAAATTGAGTTTCTGGACTGATGTCGCCTAAACGGTAAGCTGTCGCATCAGTGTCTCCTGTTTGCTTTTCGAAATCTGCCATGATTAATGCAGATGAAATTGCATCTGTATCAGGGTTTTTATGTCCGAAAATATATGTTTTAGCCATTGGTTGATTCTCCTCTTCATACTTGTTTCTCATTTGTTAATATTTTAGCACGATTAGGACTTATTGTTCTACCACAGCACCTAAAGAATTTGCGAAATGACCTAAAGCCCACTTGTGACCATTGTCATCGAATGAAGCTACCCCTTTAGCTGGAATGGTCAATTTGTAGTTTAAATTATAAGCTGACACAGCTGTGTGTAGAACACAAATATCTGTGCAGACACCGACGATTTCAAGCTCAGTAATACCGCGTTCTCGTAACATCAAATCTAACGGTGTACCACTGAATGAGTCGTAGCGCGTTTTATCCAAATAGTGCACGTAATCGTTGTACTGAATACGTTGGTAAATATCGTTCACACGTCCATAAAGCTCTCTACCTAACGTCCCTTCAATGTTATGAGGTGGGAAGAGTTTGCTTTCAGGATGGAACGGGTCATCTTCGTAATGTAAATCCATCATAAAGAAGATGGTGTCTTGACTATTGTTGTACTCCTCAATGCGACTGACGATAAAGGGTTCAATCGCTTGGCCAGCCTCTCCACACGTGAGCGCTCCATTTGGCGCCACAAAGTCATTTGAATAGTCTACTACGATTAAAGCACGTTTCGTCATATAACATCCCCCTTGAGTTTATGTGTAATCGAGTTGAGTTAAGCATAACGCATTGGCTCTACAATTACGAGTGAAGTGAGCAGGTTTCATAAAGGCTTCAAATCTCCCATGTTCACCGTGTTTGTGAGCTGTGTAAAAGGGTTATAAAGTAATGCTAATGATTTTACAAAAGGGGAAACAGGTTCATGATGATTAATGTTCGACAATTTGGAGTGAAAGGTCACAATAAACTATGTGATACTATTGGCTTTCAACGTGCGCTGAACTACGCACGCAAGCATCCGGAAGTGACAATCTATGTACCGAAAGGGGTCTATCATATTGCGAGAGCACTCGTCATATACGAAGGTACGACACTTCAAATGGATGAAGAAGCAGTATTACAGCGTCATAGTAAAGATGCGTTGATGAAAAATGGTAAAGGCTACAAATTCTATCATGGTTACGAAGGTAACGGGCATATTCACATTTCTGGCGGTACGTTCGATATGAACGGTGCACGTTACCCTTACAATAATACGGCGCTCTGTGTAGGGCATGCGCGTGATATCCAGCTCAAGCACGTAACGTTTAAAGATATCGTCGGTGGGCATGCCATTGATGCGTGCGGTTTAGATGGCTTGTACATCGGTCATTGCGACTTTAAAGGGTTTACGGACGATAACGGCGATCGCTGGTTCTCTGAAGCGGTACAACTCGACATTCAAGTACCAGGTGCTTTTCCTAAATTCTCGACGTGGGATGGCACAATTACGAAGAATGTTGTCATTGAACACTGCTATTTCGGTAATTCTGATACACCTGGCATGCGACCTTGGCATCGTGCTATCGGTTCTCACGCGAGTCGGTATAACAAGTTCTACCAAAACATCCATATTCGTCATAACTACTTTGATCATTTGCAAGCCTATGCTGTAACGCTTTTAAAGAATAAAGATACGTACGTGCATCACAATTACTTCGACCACTGTCGAGGTGTCATTCGCTATTTAGGTGAGGATAATAAAGGTAAAAATGCTGCGGATATGAACGGCCAAGTACGTGAAGCGCAGTCAGGTCAGAATTTAAATATCTTTGACAATGTGTTTATTGGTGCGATGAAAGATCCGGCGATATTGATTAAAAGTTATCAGAACGCGCAACATGATGGCGTACTAATCGCAGATAATCAATTTGAAGAAGCTGACAATCAACGCTTGTATTTAAAAGGAGTTCAAAGACTACAACTCGATGTTCCAGAAGCATGTTCAGTAAAAACAATTAACATCAACTAAAAAGCCGTTGCTTATAAAGGTTTGCGCACTTGATAGAGGCAAATATCCAGTATAAGCAACAGCTCACATCTCATTCAGGTTATCAGCTATGTATCGGGCAACCTGAATGAGATTTTTTCTTGTAATGGAAGTTAGGGTCTCGCATTTCATTAGAATAACCATGGTGATAATTACGTGTTAAAGTTGGCGATAATGGTGGCGCTAACCAAGACCATTTACCGGTTACATCACGCTCACGTTTGTGCTCATTTCGTTCAAACGTTTCAAATTGTTTTGCAGCTGTTAAATGGTCGACCATCGAAACACCATGGGCTCTGAATGAGTGATAGACGGCATAATTAAGTTCAACTAAGGCGCGGTCTTTGTTGAAACTTGTATTTTTTAAATCACCTAACTCGAAAGCATGCGCGACTTGCTCTAATAAATTATAGCGGTAACTATCTGTGAAATTACGCACACCGATTTCCGTTACCATGTACCAACCGTTGAACGGCACAGTAGGGTAGGTAATACCGCCGATCTTCAAGTCCATGCTCGAAATAATAGGTACCGCATACCAACGTAAATTTAAGTCTTCTAGCTTAGGGTACTGAGGGTGGGAGATTGGCACTTCTTTAATAATTTCTGGTGGATACTCGTGATATTTCACTTTACCTCCAGGCATCTGATAGATGAGCGGCAAGACATCAAAGTCCGTATGTGGACCTTGCCAACCTAAATGCTCGGCAAGTTGAGTGACTTCACGCTCCATAGGGTCACCACAATCATCGTATCCGGCGTATCGAATCAGTTGATTGTTATAAATACGTGGCGGATGATCAGGATGATAGATCGTAATGTACGGTTTAATCTTACCGTTATTCGTCGCTTGTACGATGTGGTCTTCAATTGAGTCGATAAATGATGTTTCGTCAGCAATATTACGTGCATCGACAACATTCAAACCATTCCAATGAGCACGTCCGATACAGCGATTGGAATTGCGCCACGCTACCTTTGCGCCATATGTTAGTTCTTCAGAGGTCTGCCAATATGTCCCTGTCTTTTGAATTTCTGCATAAATTTGTTCTAAACGTCGCGTCATTTCTTGTCTATCTTTACCCAGCTCGTGATACATGAGCTCGATGAAATCTTTCGCTTCTTTATACATGTGAACACCTCACGTCTATTATATGATGTTTGATTGAGAAATCCTTGTGTTTTGATAACTGTTCATTTAAAAGTCATAATTCACGCTTTTATAAGAAAAGTGAACGTCTTTGAGTGATTAGCCTCATGCGATTTGTTAAACTAATGAAAAAAGAACGATTGGAGAGATAGAAGTGGGACGTTTTAAAGATGATACGCTCGTCTTACATAATGACTTGTATCAAATTAATATGGCTGAGACGTATTGGAACGATGGGATCCATGAGCGTAAAGCGGTATTTGATTTATATTTTAGAGAGATGCCTTTTAACAGTGGCTATGCCGTTTTTAACGGTTTGAAACGCGTCATTGATTATATTAAAAATTTTCACTTTTCAGAAGCCGATATCGATTATTTAAAATCTATCGGTTATCAAGATGACTTTTTAGATTATTTGAGAACGCTCCGTTTTACAGGTAATATCCGTGCAATGCGTGAAGGGGAATTATGTTTCGGCAACGAACCTTTACTACGTGTAGAAGCGCCATTAATTCAAGCGCAACTCGTTGAAACGATGTTGCTCAATATCGTGAATTTCCAAACACTTATCACAACGAAAGCAAGTCGTATTCGTCAGGCTGCACATGAAGACAAGCTGATGGAATTTGGTACCCGCCGTGGCCAGGAAGTTGACGCAGCACTTTGGGGTGCGCGAGCAGCTTATATTGGTGGCTTTGACGCAACAAGTAATGTGCGCGCGGGTAAAGTCTTTGATATTCCGGTTTCAGGTACGCATGCACATGCTATGGTTCAGACATATGGCGATGAGGTTGTGGCTTTCCGTAAATACGCTGAACGTCATAAAGACTGTGTGTTTCTCGTCGATACGTTCCACACATTGAAATCTGGGGTTCCTAATGCGATTAAAGTGGCGAAAGAGTTAGGAGATTCTATTAACTTTATCGGCATCCGTTTAGATTCAGGTGACATTGCTTATTTATCCAAAGAGGCGCGTAAAATGCTCGACGAAGCAGGTTTTACTGATGCAAGCATCGTGGCCTCCAACGATTTGGATGAAAGTACGATTACTAGTTTGAAATCACAAGGTGCGAAAGTCGATTCTTGGGGTGTCGGAACGAAACTCATCACTGGCTATGACCAGCCAGCTTTAGGTGCAGTGTACAAACTGGTCGCTGTTGAAGATGAGCATGGCGACTACATAGACCGTATTAAGTTGTCTAATAATGCTGAAAAGGTAACGACTCCAGGCAAGAAGAATGTTTATCGTATTATTAATAAGAAAACAAATAAAGCGGAAGGGGATTATATTACGTTAGCAGACGAAGATCCAACAGCAGAAACACCATTAAAACTTTTCCATCCTGTGCATACCTATAAGATGAAATTTATTAAATCTTTCGAAGCGAGAGATTTACATGAAGATATCTTCGTTGATGGCGAGCTTGTCTACGATTTACCTGATGAAGATGCAGCACGTGATTATTTAACAACAAACCTCGCATTATTATGGGAAGAGAATAAACGTCTCTTAAATCCACAAGAATATCCTGTCGATTTAAGTTCTCAATGTTGGCATAATAAACATGAACGCATTTATGAAGTGACGCAACACGTTAAAGAAATGGAGGAAGACCATGAGTGATATTCAATCTATCATTGTGAGAGAAATGAAAGTAAAGCCTCAAATTGACAGTCAAGAAGAAACAGAATCCATTTTACAATTTATAAAAAACTACGTTCAATCTCACGAATTTATTCAAAGTCTCGTTTTAGGTATATCAGGCGGCCAAGATTCGACGCTTGCTGGGAAATTGTGTCAGATGGCTGTAGAGTCATTACGTGAAGAGGGACGTGAGTGTGAATTTATCGCAATGAAACTTCCTTACGGTCAACAGAAAGATGCCGACGAGGTAGAAGACGCATTAGAATATATCCAACCTGATCGCACGATTACAGTGAATATTAAGCCTGCAGTGGATCAGAGTGTTACTTCGTTAAAAGAAGCTGGAATTGAATTGACGGATTTCCAACGAGGTAACGAGAAGGCGAGAGAGCGCATGAAAGTGCAGTTCTCTATTGCCTCAAATACGTCGGGCATCGTTATCGGCACGGATCATTCAGCAGAGAATGTCACTGGTTTCTTCACTAAGTACGGTGATGGCGCTGCGGATATCGCACCGCTCTTCGGTTTAGATAAAAGACAAGGTAAGCAATTACTCCAATATCTCGACGCACCACAACATCTTTATGATAAAGTGCCTACTGCAGATTTAGAGGATGACAAACCACAATTGCCTGACGAAGAAGCATTAGGTGTCACTTATCAAGATATTGATGACTATTTAGAAGGCAAACAAGTCCCTTGTGAAGCGAAAGTGAAGATTGAACAACATTATGTTCGTAATGCGCATAAACGTGAACTGGCATATACACGATATACGTGGCCAAAAAATTAATCGAAGACAAGTCATTCTGAGTGACAGAGAAACTTTCTAATTGGTAAAATGAGCTGAATTTATTTAACGAGAAGAAAGGAACATGCCCTCATGTCATTCATCAGTTCCAATCCTTGGCTCATGGTTGCTGCTATATTTGTCATTAACGTCTGCTATGTCACATTTCTTACGATGAGAACGATTCTAACTTTAAAAGGCTATCGTTACATGGCTGCAATTGTTAGCTTTTTAGAAGTGCTCGTGTACGTCGTGGGACTTGGACTCGTCATGTCTAGCTTAGATCAAATTCAGAATATCATCGCCTATGCGTTAGGTTTCTCTGTTGGTATCATTGTTGGAATGAAGATTGAAGAAAAGCTCGCTCTAGGTTATACTGTCATCAACGTAACGTCAGCTGAACACGAATTAGATTTGCCACGTCAATTAAGAGATGTGGGTTATGGTGTCACACATTACACGGCATATGGTCGTGATGGTGCACGTATCGTCATGCAAATCTTAACGCCGAGACGTTACGAAGCTAAGTTGATCGAAACGGTGAAGCAGATTGATGCGAAAGCGTTTGTCATCGCTTATGAACCACGTACAATTCACGGTGGATTCTGGGCACGTGGCGTCCGCAGCCGTAAGATTAAACAATACGATACGGATGAAGTGGAAAGTATTTATGAAGAAGCAACAGAAGTTCAAAGTAGAGGAGAATGAAACAATTCAAGATTGTTTAGCCCGTATGCGTGAAGCAGGCTATATGCCGGTGAAACGCTTTGAGAAACCCGTTTACCAAGAACAACCTGATGGCTCGATTGAAGTATTAAGACAAGAGATTCAATTTGTTGGTAAACGTATAGAAGAATAATTTTTGAGTTGAAGCGTGGAGGTTATTGTTGGTTTAACTAAGCAATGACTTCTGCGCTTTTTTAGCTCTATAGTGGTGAATAGAGTAGTAAAATGAAATGATTGAGGCACACTATATTGAGAGGTTGTTCTCGATTTTAAGTCTAATTTCTATTCCGCAATACGGATAGAATGAACGTGGTTAAAGACGCTCTGATCTTCCTTTCTACTTACAATTAACTAGAAAAATCTCAGACATTTCACAAAAGCCTTATACATTTACGATGATTTTTGGTAAACTAGAGTTGAAAGGTTCAAAGACGAACTATAATTATTGATTGTAAGTAAATATACATATTTTAACTGTAAAAATATTAAAACAAAGATAGGAGTTAATGTCATGATTGAACGTTATTCTAGAGAAGAAATGTCTCGTATTTGGACAGACCAAAATCGCTACGAAGCATGGTTAGAGGTAGAAATCTTAGCATGTGAAGCATGGAGTAAGCTCGGTTATATTCCGAAAGAAGATGTAGAGAAGATTCGTCAGAATGCCAAAGTTGACGTAGATAGAGCGAAAGAAATTGAAGAACAAACACGTCACGACGTAGTTGCATTCACTCGCCAAGTATCTGAAACACTTGGGGAAGAACGTAAATGGGTACACTACGGTTTAACTTCAACTGACGTAGTAGATACAGCATTGAGCTATGTAGTTAAACAAGCAAACGACATCATCGAGAAAGATTTAGAACGTTTCATCGATGTGTTAGCTGAAAAAGCGAAAAAATACAAATACACATTGATGATGGGCCGTACACACGGTGTGCATGCAGAACCGACGACATTCGGTGTGAAGATGGCACTATGGTATGCTGAAATGAAACGTAACTTTGAACGTTTCAAACGCGTGCGTGAAGAAATCGAAGTCGGCAAGATGAGTGGGGCAGTAGGTACATTTGCGAATATCCCACCAGAAATTGAAGCGCATGTTTGTAAAGAGCTCGGCCTAGATTGCGCGCCTGTGTCTACGCAAACTTTACAACGTGATCGTCATGCTTATTACATCGCGACATTATCACTTATCAGCACTTCTTTAGAAAAATTTGCTGTAGAAGTTCGTAACTTACAAAAAACAGAAACACGCGAAGTAGAAGAAGCCTTTGCGAAAGGTCAAAAGGGTTCATCAGCGATGCCGCATAAACGTAACCCAGTAGGTTCTGAAAATATCACAGGTATCTCTCGTGTCATCCGCGGTTATATCACTACAGCTTATGAGAACGTTCCGCTTTGGCATGAACGTGACATTTCTCACTCATCTGCTGAGCGTGTGATGTTACCAGACGTAACGATTGCATTAGACTATGCGTTAAACCGTTTTACAAACATCATCGACCGTTTAACTGTTTACGAAGATAACATGAAAGAGAATATCAACAAGACATTTGGTCTAGTATTCTCTCAACGTGTGCTTCTAGCGTTGATCAACAAAGGCATGGTGCGTGAAGAGGCGTATGACACAGTGCAACCGAAAGCGATGGAGTCTTGGCAAACGAAGACACCATTCAGAGAGTTAGTTGAACAAGACAGTAAGATTACAGATTTACTTTCTAAAGAGGATTTAGACGAATGCTTCAACCCTGAACATCACTTGAATCAAGTGGATACGATCTTCCAACGTGCTGGTTTAGAATAAGATTTCTAGATTGAGTTAGTTGATATTTAACGTAAAAATGTTTACACTTTAACGTGTTAGTCCGTTAAATTGTTAAATATCATAAAACAGGGGTTGTTTCATAATGCAAATAGATAAAATTAAGGGCCAAGCACTTAATGAATTATTTGATGCGATCTTAACTTTAGAGAACCGTGAAGAATGTTACCAATTCTTCGATGATTTGTGTACGGTCAATGAATTGCAATCACTTTCACAACGACTTCAAGTTGCGAAGATGATTAAGCAAGGATACACCTACGCGACGATTGAAGAAGAATCTGGTGCGTCTACCGCAACGATTTCTAGAGTTAAACGCTCATTACAATGGGGCAACGATGCATATACAATGATCCTCGACAGAATGGATATCGAAACGATAGAATAACGTACGAAGTAAGGGCTGAGACACCTATGAGTTTCAGCCCTTTATTATGTGTAGAAAGGATAGCAACGACTTAGAAACGTGGGTTGAAAAATGCTATAATGCAATGTATGTGAAAAGGAGAAATGACTATGTACGACATTACGAAATGGCAACATATATTTAAATTAGATCCCGCTAAGGAAATCAGCGATGATGATTTAGAAGCGGTTTGTATGTCGAATACGGACGCGATTATGATAGGTGGCACAGACAATGTTACAGAAGACAATGTCATCCATCTCATGAGTCGTGTGCGTCGCTATCCACTACCATTAGTGTTAGAAATTTCTAATGTAGAAAGTGTTATGCCTGGGTTCGATTTCTATTTCGTTCCAACAGTATTGAATAGCACGAATGTTACATATCATAACGGTATCTTGCTCGAAGCAATGAAACAATTTGGTCACGTCATTGATTTCGATGAAGTGGTCTTCGAAGGCTATGTCGTGATGAACGAAGAGAGCAAAGTTGCAACCAAGACTGAAGCGAACACAGATCTCTCAATGGAGGACATCGAAGCGTATGCGCGTATGATCAATAATATGTACAAGTTGCCGGTAATGTACTTGGAATATAGTGGTACATATGGCGATGTTGAAGAAGTTAAGATGGCGAGTGAGATGCTAACAGAAACGCAATTATTTTACGGCGGCGGTATCTCAAGTTTAGAGAAAGCACAAGAGATGGCCGAGTTTGCAGATACGATTATCGTCGGAGATATTATTTATAAAGATATTAAAAAAGCTTTAAAAACTGTCAAAGTAAAGGAGTCACGTCATAAATGAATCCATTAGTAGCGAAGATGAACGATGAACAAAGCCAAGCGGTACGCACAACTGAAGGCCCGCTCTTAATAATGGCTGGCGCTGGGTCAGGTAAGACACGCGTGTTGACGCATCGCATTGCGTATTTACTCGATGAAAAAGATGTTTCACCTTACAACATTTTAGCGATTACTTTTACTAATAAAGCAGCGCGTGAAATGAAAGAACGTGTGGAACAGCTCGTGGGTGAAGAAGCACAAGTGATTTGGATGTCTACTTTCCACTCAATGTGTGTGCGCATATTACGACGCGATGCCGACCGTATCGGTATTGAACGTAACTTCACTATTCTAGATCCCACTGACCAGAAATCAGTGATTAAAGATGTCTTGAAGACTGAGAATATCGATAGTAAGAAGTTTGAACCACGTATGTTTATGGGCGCAATTAGTAATTTGAAGAACGAGCTTAAAACGCCTGAAGACGCTCAAAAAGAAGCGTCTGATTACATGGAACAAATGGTAGCTACAGTGTATAAAGGCTATCAACGTCAGCTCTTTAGAAACGAAGCGCTCGACTTTGATGATCTTATTATGACGACGATCCATTTATTTGAGCGTGTGCCTGAAGTATTAGAGTATTATCAAAATAAATTCCAATACATTCACGTCGATGAGTATCAAGATACCAACAAAGCACAATATACACTCGTTAATATGCTTGCGAAAAAGTTCAAAAATCTATGTGTCGTAGGGGATTCCGACCAATCTATTTACGGTTGGCGCGGCGCAGATATTCAAAATATCTTGTCATTTGAGGAAGATTATCCTGAAGCTAAGACGATTTATCTCGAACAAAACTATCGTTCAACGAAGACGATTCTTAACGCTGCCAATGAAGTGATTAAGAATAACTCTGAGCGTAAACCTAAAGGGTTATGGACAGCGAATGTTGAAGGCGAGAAAATTCATTACTATGAAGCGACAACTGAAAAAGATGAAACAGAGTACGTAGTGAAAGAAATCATGAAACAACGTAAAAAAGGTAAAGATTATAAAGATATGGCGATTCTTTACCGTACTAACGCACAATCTCGTGTGCTCGAGGAATCATTCATGAAATCGAATATTCCTTATGTTATGGTCGGCGGTCAAAAATTCTACGACCGTAAAGAAATTAAAGATTTACTCAGTTATTTACGTGTGATTGCAAATAGCAACGATGACATTAGCTTGCAACGTATTATCAACGTACCTAAACGAGGCATTGGTCCTTCATCTGTTGAAAAAATTCAAAAGTATGCACAACAAAGTGACATTAGTATGTTTGATGCCTTAGCTGAAGTAGACTTCATTGGTTTATCGAAAAAAGTCACACAAGAATGTATTCATTTCTACGATATGATTAACAATCTCATCAAAGAACAAGAATTCCTAGAAATCAGTGAAATTGTAGAAGAAGTGCTCACTAAATCGGGCTATCGTGAAATGTTGGAAAAAGCTCAAACAATTGAGTCTCGTAGTCGTTTAGAGAACATCGATGAATTTATGTCTGTACCGACAAACTACGAAGAAGAGACACCACTTGAAGAACAAGCACTCATCAATTTCTTAACCGATTTATCACTTGTAGCTGATATTGATGAAGCGGAAATTGAAAATGGTGTGACACTCATGACAATGCACTCTGCGAAAGGCCTTGAATTCCCAATCGTCTTTATCATGGGCATGGAAGAATCGATCTTCCCTCATATTCGTGCGATTAAGAGTGATGATGACCACGAAATGCAAGAGGAACGTCGTATTGCTTATGTGGCGATTACACGCGCAGAGGAAGAACTTTACATGACACATGCAACATCACGTATGTTGTATGGTCGCTCTCAATCTAATATGGTTTCTCGTTTTATCAATGAAATTCCAGAAGGTTTATTAGATGTAGAGAAGAAAGACCAACTCTATGGCAGTGGAAGCAAATTCCACTCTGCGACGAAACAACCTAAGAAACGTGGCTTTAGTAAACGTACCGTATCCCCACGTAAGAAACAGGTCGCTACTGATTGGAACGTCGGAGATAAAGTTGTGCATAAATCATGGGGCGAGGGTATGGTAAGTAATGTGAGCGAGAAGAATGGTTCGGTTGAACTTGATATTATCTTTAAATCTGCAGGACCGAAACGACTCCTTGCTCAGTTTGCACCTATTGAGAAGAAGGAGGACTAAAGCGTGAGTCAATTACAAGAACGTGTGGAGCAGTTACACGATTTATTAAATCAATATAGTTATGAGTATTATGTCCAAGATAATCCTTCCGTACCCGACAGTGAGTACGACAAACTATTGCGTGAGCTCATTGATATAGAGGAAGCACACCCAGAGTTTCGTTCCCCCGACTCTCCAACTGTTCGTGTTGGGGGTCAGGCGCAATCTACCTTTGAAAAGGTCGATCATGATACGCCGATGCTCAGTTTAGGGAATGCGTTTAACGAAGAAGAGTTACGTAAATTTGATCAGCGTATTCGTGAGCAGGTTGGCCAAGTTGAATATATGTGTGAATTGAAGATTGACGGCTTAGCTGTCTCTTTAAAATATGAGAATGGTCGCTTCGTTCAAGGCTTAACCCGTGGCGATGGTACGACAGGTGAAGATATTACTGAGAATTTGAGAACGATTCATGCGATTCCGTTAAAAATCAAAGAACCGTTGACTTTCGAAGTTCGAGGGGAAGCTTACATGCCACGTCGGTCCTTTTTATCTCTTAATGAAGAAAAAGAGGCTAAAGGTGAACAACCTTTCGCAAACCCACGAAATGCGGCGGCAGGTTCATTGCGACAACTCGATTCTAAACTCGCAGCGAAACGTAAGCTCAGTGTCTTCCTCTATAGTGTGAATGACTTTACGCACTTTAACGCAGAAACGCAAAGTGAGGCGTTAGACGAACTCGATCAACTCGGTTACAAGACTAACCAAGAACGTCAACGCGTGGATAATATTGATGAAGTCTTAGCATATATTGAAAAATGGACAGAGCATCGTGAAGAACTGCCATATGACATCGACGGTATTGTGATTAAGGTAAATAATTTAGAACAGCAACAAGAGATGGGATTCACTCAGAAATCACCACGCTGGGCCATTGCATATAAATTCCCTGCTGAAGAGGTTGTGACGACATTAACAGATATCGAACTCAGTATCGGTCGTACAGGTGTGGTAACGCCAACTGCGATATTAGAACCCGTCAGAGTAGCAGGAACTACCGTATCGCGTGCGTCACTACACAATGAAGATCTCATTCATGAGAAAGACATTCGTATCGGTGACAGTGTAGTGATTAAGAAAGCAGGCGATATTATTCCAGAAGTGATTAAACCGATTCTTGATCGCCGGCCAGAAGGTACAGAAACCTATCACATGCCAACGCACTGTCCAAGTTGTGGTCACGAACTCGTGCGCATCGAAGGAGAAGTCGCGTTGCGTTGTATCAACCCGAAATGTCAGGCACAGCTCGTTGAAGGTTTAATCCATTTCGTCTCTCGCCAAGCGATGAATATTGACGGTTTAGGCGAGAAGATTATTCATCAGCTATATGAACACAACGTAATTCGTGATATCGCTGACATTTATTATCTGACTGAAGAAGATTTATTACCTTTAGAGCGTATGGGTGCGAAGAAAGTTGAGAATCTACTCGAAGCGATTGAGCGCTCTAAGGCTAATTCACTTGAGCATTTACTCTTCGGCTTAGGTATTCGTCATCTCGGTGTCAAAGCGAGTCAAGTTCTAGCTGAGAAATATGGTTCGATTGATCAGTTATTCCATGTCACTGAAGATGAGTTAATGGAAATTCCAGATTTTGGTCACAAATTAGCACAGTCTGTGGTCACTTATCTTGAAAATGATGATATTATTGCTTTAATTAATAAATTAAAAGACAAAGATGTTAATATGGACTATAAAGGTGTGAAACGCACTGAGGTCGACGGCCATCCTGATTTTAAAGATAAAACCATCGTACTGACTGGTAAGTTGCATCAAATGACGCGTAAAGAAGCATCTAATTGGCTCGAGCTTCAAGGAGCTAAAGTGACAAGCAGTGTTACGAAAAAGACAGATTTAGTCATCGCAGGTGAGGATGCCGGTTCAAAACTCGACAAAGCGAAGAAATTCGATACACCTATTTGGTCTGAAGAAGACTTTGTAAATAAGCAAAATGAAATAGAGGGTTAGAGGAGATTGAGCATGAAAAGAACATTCATATTACTAATCTCAGCAGTAGTCATGCTTTCTGCTTGTGGTCAAGATAGTGGTCACAAGAAAGAAGAAGGCAATAAAGAAGAACGAAGTAGTAAGAAAGATTCAAGTTCAGTAAAGCAGAAGGCAACGGATAAGGACGTTCAAGGTAATGACTACCGTACGATCTTGCCTTTTAAAGAAAGCCAAGCACGTGGTCTACTGCAAGATAACATGGCAAATAGCTATAACGGTCAAGACTTTGAAAGCGGCTTACTGGATTTGAGTAAGGAAGTCTTTCCAACTGATAAATATCTCTATCAAGATGGTCAATATTTAGATAAAGATACAGTGAACGCTTATCTAGACCCTAAGTATACGAAAGATGAAATCAAGAAGATGGACAAAGATGAGCGTAAAGAGAAGAAAGCGGATGAGAATTTAGGCTTGAATCCGTCTCATGAAGGTGAGAAAGATCCTGAGAAGATTGCTGAACACTCACCAGCTTATCTCTCTAACATCCTCGAACAAGACTTCTACGACAGTGGTGATACGAAAGGTAAGCACATCAAGGGCATGACGATTGGTCTTGCCATGAATAGTAAATATTACTATCAGAAAGAGAAGAACGGTGAGACGTATAGTAAGAAACTAGATTCAGATGAAGTGAAGAAACAAGGGAAGCAGATGGCTGGCGAAATCTTAACACGTCTGCGTGAGAATAAAGAATTGAAAGATATTCCTATTCACTTCGCGATTTATAAACAATCTGGTGAGAACGCCATTACACCAGGTGAATTTATGGCAGGTACAACAGTGGACGAAGGTAAGACGCGCATTAACGAGTGGAAAGATATCGATCAAACAACAGCATTGCTCCCTTCAGAAACGGCTGCTGATAAAGATGAACGCTTAAATAATAACTTTAAGCAGTTTAATGATAATCTACAATCTTACTTCAACAACTTCACACAAGCGGTAGGTACAGTGAAGTTTAATAAGAAATCACCACAACAGCTTTCTATCGACGTGCCAATTGATTATTACGGTAAGGCTGAAACGATTGGTATCACACAATATGTGACTGAGCAGGTGAAGAAATACTTCGATAACGTTGACGAGTATGAAATTCACATCAAGGATGGTAATAACCCGCAAGCGTTAATTAGTAAAAGTAAAGATGATGACGAGCCTCAAGTTCATATTTATAAAAATAGTAATTAACTTAAGTAAAGTCAGAGAGTATCGTGCTCTCTGGCTTTTTGTATTTGATAGGAAGTGGATTGGCAGGGTCCTATGAGTAAAATTGAACCTTACAATATTGAAAGATTGAATGAATCGTGGAGTTATTTCTTATATCATGAAAGTAAGTAAAGGAGAACCTAGAAATAAGAAAAGGAGGAGCTGCGCATGTTACTACAAATACAAAATGTCAAGAAGACTTATGGTAGGGGTAACAATCAAGTTACAGCACTCAAAGATATGAACTTTTCGATTGAAGAAGGAGAGTTTGTAGCCATCATGGGTGAATCAGGTTCAGGCAAATCGACATTACTTAATCTTATTGCGACTTTCGATAAAGAGACGGCAGGATCGATTATTTTAGATGACCAACAAACGAGTCACTTAAAAAGTAAAGACATAGCGAGATTTAGACGCAATCAACTTGGGTTTGTCTTCCAAGATTTTAATGTATTACATACGATGAACAATAAAGATAATATTCTGTTGCCGCTCGTTTTGTCAGATGAAAAGGTTAGTGTGATGAATGCGCGTCTTCAAGAAGTCACAAATGGACTAGGCATTGAAGACATTTTACACAAATATCCTTACGAAGTCTCAGGAGGTCAGCAGCAACGTGTAGCCATCGGGCGTGCATTAATTAGTCGACCTCGATTATTGTTAGCCGATGAACCTACAGGCGCGCTTGATTCTAAAACCTCAGCGAACATTATGAATATCTTTAGAAACATTAACAGTGAAGGGCAGACGGTCTTAATGGTCACACACTCAAACACAGATGCTTCCTATGCGAATCGTGTATTATTCATCAAAGACGGTGTGCTTTATCACGAGATTTATCGCGGTGAGGAATCGCAAAGTGAATTTCAGAAGCGAATAGCTGATAGTTTAGCGATGATTAATGGAAGTGGGGTATAACCGATGACCTTTCGATTAATGTGGAAGCTCGCAATGCGTAACTTCGTCTCACTACGGCGAATCATCTTTCCCTTTGTGATTTCAATGGCGATGATGTTCGCGATGCAATATATACTCTTTTCGCTTTTTAACAATGAGTTTTTAGAGAAGAGAAGTGATACGACGAAGTTAATCTCAGTTGCAGGTGATTTCTTCGTCTCACTTCTTCTCATTATCTTTATACTTTATGCCAATCGTTTCGTAATGAAACAGCGTAAGAAAGAATTTGCGCTTAATATAATTTTAGGAATGGAGAAGAAACATCTCCGTTTAATCTTATTGATTGAAAGCATTGTAGAATATATCGTCACTGCAGTGTTAAGTATCATCGGAGGTTATTTATTCGGACTATTATTGTTTGTCTTACTCAATAAACTCACTGAGAATAAGCACTTTACGCCGATGGATTATCCGTTCGATGTACGAGCGATGTTGATTACTATTATCGCTTTAGCTGCTGTAATGCTCGTTCTGTTTATCATTAACAATGTCCAAATTTCTTTGCAAACACCATTAGGTTTATTACAAAGTGGTAAAAAGGTGGAGAAACAAAGATCGAAGTGGGTTTTAAGTATAATTGGCTTTGTTGGAGTAACACTCGTTATCATTGCTTATAGTTGCGCTTTAATGATTAATCCATTTTTAAATGAATATCACTTACTTGGATTCTTGTGTGCCTTAGCTAGTGTCATATTAGGAACTTACTTACTATTTATATCCTGCAGCGTGCTCGTGCTTAGGGCTTTAAATAGCATTCCTAGCATTTACTATCAAAAGGTGAATTTCTTTTCAATTTCAGGTTTACTTTCTCGCATGAAAGTCAACGCGGTAAGTTTAGCGAGCATTACATTGTTGTGTACATTCTTAGTCGTGACTTTATCCTTGTCTCTAACAACTTATAGAGGTATCCAAAAAACGATCGTCAGCTTGCCTTCAGAAGATTACACTATAACGCAACTTGATGATAGTTCGTATGACAAGCAAGTGAAGTCAAATGAGAAGATTATTCAAGAACTACGTCAGTATACGAAGATTAAAGATATTAAAAATGTTAAAGAAACGACGATGATGGCCAAGGAACATAAAGGGGAGATTCGAGAAAAAGGACCAGGCTCTGGAATAATGTTGAACTTGAAAACAGAAAAAGATTTCAATAGAGAAAACCATGAACACCTTCATTTAAAAAAAGGTGAAATAGGTATAGGTAGTAATCTCGAGGATATCGAAAAGTCTAAGCATTTAAAGTTATTAGGACATACACTTCGGACGCGACATTTAAATGAGGATCACATTGATGGAGCTGGTGCCCTTTCTTATGCGTATATTGTCGTTAAAGATCAAGATGTATTCAATAAAGTAACGCAACATGTCACAGATGATAATTCGTTAACTACGAATGCTGAAGCCAGATTTGATGTCAATAACTCTGAAGCCATTGAACCGCATAAAGAAGACTTAGAAGATAAATATCAAGTACAAATAGAAAGTAAGAATGAAAGAAGTTCAATTATGATTGATATGTTTGGTGGATTTGTGTTCTTAGGAACGATTGTTAGTATTACTTTACTTATTGGCATATTCCTAATGATGTACTACAAACAAGTTTCTGAAGGCTTTGAAGATCATCGGAACTATCAAATTATGAAAAAAGTGGGCCTTGATAAACCGCTCATCAAACGAATTATTCGTAAGCAAATTATCTGGATCTTTGCTTTACCTATAGGTGTGACAATTGTACATTCGTTAGTCGCTAGTAAAATGGCATATCGTTTACTTGGTTCGTTAATGAAGATTAACTATAAGGATTATTTAGTGTCGAATCTCATTATTTTAGTGTTAGTTACTCTTATTTATGGCTTTATATATTTGATTACATCAAGTACTTATTTTAATACGATTTATCATGGTAGAAAGGACGACTAAATTGCTTTAAGTGTTACGATAGCCCGTAGAAGCATATTTAAAAATGTTTCTGCGGGTTTCTTTATGATTCAAAGTTGATAAGTTAATTTAGTCTAAATAAGAACAATTCAGGAATCATTTTACTCATCTCGTTCGCTATTCAACTTCAAAGCTACGAGTATGCGTCTGCTTATAGATTTTCTCTATTAATTTTGATACAATTTTGTAATGAATGAGTAATTAAGGAGGCTTTTAAACTAATGGCTAGAGTGACACGTGATGAGGTTAAGCATATTGCGAACTTAGCTCGACTTCAAATTACTGAAGATGAAACAACTGAAATGCAAGAATCTTTAGAGAGTATTCTAAACTTTGCTAATCAAATAGATGAAGCGAACACTGAAGATGTTGAACCTACTTACCACGTATTAGACTTACAGAATGTCTTACGTGAAGATAAAGCGCAAGAGGGCATTCCTCAAGAGCTTGCATTGAAGAATGCGAAAGAAACAGAAGATGGACAATTCAAAGTACCATCAGTCATGAACGGGGAGGATGCGTAAGATGACGATTCGTTATGAGTCTGTAGAGAATTTAATTAACATGATTCACAACAAAGAGATTAAACCATCTCAAGTAGTCAGTGATATCTATGATGCGATTGAAGAAACTGACGCTACGATTAAATCTTTCTTAGCTTTAGATAAAGAGAATGCGATGAAGAAAGCTGAAGAGCTCGACGCATTACAAGAGAAAGACCAAATGGAAGGTTTACTCTTTGGTATTCCAATGGGTATTAAAGACAATATTATCACTGAAGGTGTGGAAACAACTTGTGCAAGTAAGATGTTAGAAGGTTTCGTACCGATCTATGAATCTACTGTAATGAACAAATTGCACAATGAGAACGCTGTATTAATCGGTAAGCTCAATATGGATGAGTTTGCGATGGGTGGTTCTACTGAAACATCTTACTTTAAAAAGACACTTAACCCATTTGACCACGATGCTGTACCAGGCGGATCATCAGGTGGTTCTGCTGCAGCTGTAGCGGCTGGCCTCGTACCATTTAGTTTAGGTTCAGATACAGGTGGTTCTATCCGTCAACCAGCAGCGTACTGTGGTATTGTGGGTCTTAAACCTACATACGGTCGTGTTTCTCGTTTCGGTTTAGTTGCCTTTGCGTCTTCATTAGACCAAATCGGACCGTTAACTCGTAACGTGAAAGACAATGCCTTAGTATTACAAGCAATCTCAGGTGTAGACGAACATGATTCAACGAGTGCGCCTGTCGATGATGTTGATTTCACTTCTGAAATTGGACAAGACATTAAAGGTATGAAGATTGCATTACCTAAAGAATATTTAGGTGAAGGTGTCGAAGAAGAAACGAAAGAACTCGTGAAGAAAGCAGTTGAAACGTTAAGAGAACTCGGTGCAACTGTTGATGAAGTTTCACTTCCAAATACGAAATTTGGTATTCCATCATACTACCTACTCGCTTCTTCTGAGGCGTCAGCTAACTTAGCACGCTTTGATGGTATCCGTTACGGTTATCATTCACCAGAAGCGAAGACTTTAGAAGAATTATACAAATTCTCAAGAAGTGAAGGTTTCGGTAAAGAGGTTAAACGTCGTATCTACTTAGGTACATTCGCGTTAAGCTCAGGTTACTATGATGCCTTTTACAAAAAAGCGCAAAAGGTTAGAACGTTAATCAAACAAGACTTCGAACGTATCTTTAATGACTATGATGTCGTTGTAGGACCAACAACACCAGGACCTGCATTCAATATTGGTGAAGAGATTGACGATCCACTAACAATGTATGCAAACGACTTACTCACTACACCAGTGAACCTTGCTGGTCTACCAGGTATTTCTCTACCTTGTGGCAAGTCTAAAGGTCGTCCAGTTGGTTTACAATTTATCGGTAAACCATTCGATGAGAAGACGCTTTACCGTGTTGCATACCAATACGAAACACAATTCAATTTACATGATGAATATGAACAATTATAAGGAGTGGAATTATGCATTTTGAAACAGTTATCGGACTTGAAGTCCACGTAGAATTAAAGACAGATTCTAAAATGTTCTCTCCATCACCTGCGCATTTCGGTGCAGAACCGAACTCTAATACGAATGTCATCGATTTAGCTTATCCTGGTGTGTTACCTGTCGTGAATAGACGCGCAGTAGATTGGGCGATGAGAGCGTCAATGGCGTTAAACATGGACATTGCTACTGAATCTAAATTTGACCGTAAAAACTATTTTTACCCAGATAATCCGAAAGCTTACCAAATCTCACAATTTGATCAACCTATTGGTGAGAATGGTCACATTGATATCGAAGTAGATGGCGAGACACGTCGCATCGGTATCACACGTTTACACATGGAAGAAGATGCTGGTAAGTCTACACACAAAGAGGGTTACTCACTTGTAGACTTAAACCGTCAAGGTACGCCTTTAATCGAGATCGTATCTGAACCAGATATTCGTTCACCACAAGAGGCTTATGCTTATTTAGAGAAATTACGTTCTATCATCCAATACACTGGCGTATCTGATTGTAAGATGGAAGAAGGTTCACTACGTTGTGACGCCAACATTTCTTTACGTCCATATGGCCAAGAAGAATTTGGCGTGAAGACAGAGTTGAAGAACTTGAACTCATTTAACTATGTGCGTAAAGGTCTTGAATACGAAGAAAAACGTCAAGAAGAGGAATTATTGAATGGTGGCGAAATCCTTCAAGAAACACGTCGTTTCGATGAATCTACTGGTAAGACAATTCTAATGCGTGTCAAAGAAGGTTCTGATGACTACCGTTACTTCCCAGAACCAGATATCGTACCACTTTATGTGGACGAAGAATGGAAAGAACGTGTACGTCAAACGATTCCTGAATTACCAGATGCACGTAAGAAGAAATATGTTGAAGAGTACGAACTTCCAGCATATGACGCGCACGTCTTAACACTAACGAAAGAAATGTCCGATTTCTTCGAAGGTGCTGTCGCAAATGGTGCTGATATCAAATTAACTTCTAACTGGCTTATGGGTGGCGTAAACGAGTACCTCAACAAACACCAAGTTGAGTTACAAGATACGAAGCTAACACCTGAGAACTTAGCTGGTATGATCAAATTGATCGAAGACGGTACGATGAGCAGTAAGATCGCTAAGAAAGTCTTCCCAGAGTTAGCTGCAAACGGTGGCGACGCTAAGCAAATCATGGAAGATAAAGGCTTAGTTCAAATCTCTGATGAGGATACGTTGAAACAATACGTTAATGAAGCGTTAGACAACAATCCTCAATCCGTTGAAGACTACAAGAACGGTAAAGGTAAAGCGATGGGTTACTTAGTAGGTCAAATCATGAAAGCATCTAAAGGCCAAGCTAACCCTCAAATCGTTAACAAATTATTGAAACAAGAATTAGATAATCGTTAATAGACGATTATGACTGTCGATAGAGTGAACCACTTTATCGGCAGTTTTTCTGTAACTAGGAGTAAAATGATTTCGGACGTTTTGAGATACTTTTAAAAAAGTAATATGTACGAAAATAAAATCCACATTCAAGACGTCATCAGCTTCCGCACAAGAATCTAAATGCTTTGAAGAATAGTATATATCCTTTAATATAGAATATGAGTATATAAAATCGAGGTTGAAATTATGAGAAAACGAGCGAGAATAATATATAACCCCACATCAGGTAAGGAGATGTTTAAACGCGCTCTACCTGATGTACTCATCAAGCTTGAGAAGGCAGGATACGAAACGAGCGCTTATGCGACAGAGCGTGCTGGAGATGCGACGAAAGAAGCTGAACGTGCTTTAGAACAAGAATATGACTTGCTCATCGTAGCGGGTGGAGATGGCACGTTAAACGAGGTCGTGAATGGGATAGCTGAACAACCTAATCGTCCGAAACTAGGCATTATCCCAATGGGCACAGTTAATGACTTCGGTCGTGCCTTACATTTACCTTCCAATATCATGAAGGCAGTAGATGTCATCGTTAATGGTCACACAACACAAGTGGATATCGGTAAGATGAATAGCCGTTACTTTATCAACTTGGCGGCAGGTGGTAAACTCACTGAGGTATCCTATGAGACGCCAAGCAAGTTGAAATCGATAGTTGGACCATTTGCATATTACATTAAAGGTTTTGAGATGCTACCACAGATGAAAGCTGTCGATATTCGGATAGAGTATGACGATGAGATCTTCCAAGGCGAAGCGTTACTCTTCCTTCTTGGATTAACGAACTCTATGGCTGGCTTTGAGAAGTTGGTTCCTGACGCTAAGTTAGATGACGGTTATTTTACACTTATTATTATTGAAAAGGCCAACCTAGCTGAATTGGGTCATATCATGACACTTGCATCACGCGGCGAACATACGAAACATCCAAAAGTCATTTATAAAAAGGCGAAATCAGTAAGTATTTCTTCGTTTGCGAATATGCAACTCAATGTAGATGGAGAATACGGGGGTAAATTACCAGGAAACTTCTTGAATTTAGAGAGACATATTGAAGTCTTTACGCCCAACGATATTCACAATGAAGAATTAACTCATTCATAAGGTTTGTATCACAAGTAATGTAGAATATTGCGCGTTTTGCTCAAAGAATAGCTATATAGGCAATACGGGTGCAACAAATAGAGCAAGGCAAAGGTTTGTCTTGCTCCTTCAATTCACGAGGTTAGGCAGTTGAGTCAGTACCTAACCTCTTTTCATGTGGAGTGAGAGTAAGATGATAGATATTAAGAAAAATGATATAAAGACAGGCACAGTACAAGATTTGACGCATGAAGGTCACGGTGTAGTTAAGATTGATCGCTATCCTATCTTCGTGCCCTATGCGCTCATCGATGAAAAAATTGAATACAAGATTATTAAGGTAAAGAAAAACTTTGCGATAGGGAAGTTACAACAAGTACACGTTGCGAGTGAATCACGTGTGGAGCCGCCTTGCGTGTACTATCACAAGTGTGGTGGGTGCCAACTCCAACATATGGATTATCAAGCGCAACTTTCTATGAAGAAAGAGCAAGTTGTTAACTTATTCCATCGTAAAGGGGACTTCGCGGATACACCTATCCGAGATGTTATCGGTATGGAAGACCCTTGGTATTATCGCAATAAATCTCAATTACCAGTAGGGCGAAACAAAGACGGACATGTTAAGATGGGTTTCTTTAGACAACGTAGCCACGATATCATTGATATGGAAGAATGCTTGATTCAGCACCCTTCACAGAATGAGATTATGGTAGCATTGAAACAATGGTTCGATGAGCTTGGTGTAAGCGTATATGATGAGCGGAGTAAGCGCGGTCTCATGCGCCATGTGGTGATTCGAAGCGGGTATTATACAGATCAACTCATGGTGATCTTCGTGACGAATGGTAAAAAGTTTAAACAACGCGACACACTCGTTCAACGTTTGACCTCTCAATTTCCTCAAATCACGAGTATCAAACAGAATATTAACACGTCTCATTCCAACGTGATTATGGGTAAGAAATCGATATTATTATTTGGTGCAGAGCAAATCGATGACCGTTTATCGGATGTAGAATTTAAAATTAGTGATCAATCCTTTTATCAAATTAACGCTTCCCAAACGGAAAAACTGTATCAGAAAGCGCTTGATTATGCTAATTTACAAGGTGAAGAAGTCGTGCTAGATACGTATTGCGGTATCGGAACGATTGGTCTCTATATGGCGCCTAAAGCTAAACATGTGTATGGTGTAGAAGTGATACCTGATGCTATCGAGGATGCCCGCCTTAATGCGACTCGAAATGGATTCAACAATACGACTTTTGTCCCTGGTAAAGCGGAAGAAGTTATTCTAAAATGGAAAGAGCAAGGTATTCGTCCTGATGTGGTCATGGTGGATCCGCCGCGTAAAGGTTGTGACGAGCGCTTTATTCAAACGCTGCGTGAACTTCAACCTAAGAAGATTATTTATATTTCTTGTAATCCGGCGACACAACAGCGTGATGTGACGCAACTCAAGGACTTATACGATCTCGTAGAAATTACGCCAGTAGATATGTTTCCACAAACGACACATGTTGAGACGGTAGCACAATTAGTGCGTCAATCTTAGAAAGAGCTTCATTACAGTAGTTTGTAATTGATCTAGTAGTAACGGCACATAACTATTAAGCTCACACTGTTGATATTATATAGATTTGGGAGGACGAGCAGTGGTCAAACTTAATTTCTTTAATAATAAAAAGTCTATCGAGCGCTTTATTCTCTTACAAGTTATCGTCGTGATGATGAGCATTCTTATTTGTTATAAAGGTGCACATTTATTCACTCATGTACATGAAGAGAACTTTATCTTAAATATACTGTACGGCTTACTAGGCGCTGCTCTCATGGTCGTCGTTCATGAAGCGATGCACTTTGTCCTCTATAAGGCCTTTGCGAAAAAGGGAAAACCACAAATTCGCCAACGCTTTGGAATTATTACGAGCTATGTGCCGGATAAAGTATTTAAGAAGTGGGAATATATCACGATTATGATTGCGCCATTGGTAGTCATCACTTTAGGTTTATTCGTCGTTTTCGTCTTCTTCTCTTATTCAGCACTCATCTTTATCGCAAGCATCCACGTAGGCTATTGCCTCGTCGATATGTATTTCGTTGCGAGCGCGTGGAATAAGCATGTAAAGTATGTGGAAGATAGTAGTGATGGCGTGATCTTTTACACCAATGAAGATAAAGTGAAATAAATAAGACAACTCATATTTATATAACAACTTTCAGTTCCGATCAATGTGTCTGACGGTCATTTTAGTTACAATATAACTAAATGGCGTAGGCGCGTATCGGAGCTTTTCTTGTGGCTACAGAAACGACTAAGACTAACAATAGCAAGGAGGTGAGTCATGTGGCAGAACGACGTATTATCCATATTGATATGGATTATTTTTACGCACAAGTAGAGATGAGAGACAATCCGGATTTGAAAGGTAAGCCGGTTATCGTAGGTGGTAAAGCGAGCGGGCGAGGTGTTGTTTCTACAGCATCCTACGAGGCTCGTAAGTACGGTGTGCATTCTGCTATGCCCATGGCTCAAGCTCACAAATTGTGTCCTGATGGTTACTATGTGACACCTCGCTTTGATAAGTATCGTGAAGCTTCACAACAAATTATGTCAATCTTTCGCAGTTATACCGAAATTGTGGAACCTTTGTCTCTTGATGAGGCATATTTAGATATTACTCATTTAGTCCGTCCTGATTTGCCGGCGTCTCGAATCGCGGAGTTTATCCGTCGAGATATTTACGAACAAACGCAACTCACCGCTTCCGCAGGTGTATCTTATAACAAATTTTTAGCTAAACTTGCGAGTGGGATGAATAAACCCAATAATCTTACCGTCATTGATTATAATAATGTCCATGAGATATTGATGAATTTGGATATCGGTGGCTTTCGAGGCGTAGGCCCGACTACAGAAGAGAAGATGCATGCGAACGGGATTTACACAGGTAAAGATTTGTATGATAAAAGTGAGAGAGAATTGATACGACTCTTTGGTAAGAAAGGGCATGGCTTATACAATAAAGCGCGCGGTATTGATGAAAGTCCAGTCAAATCTGAGCGTATTCGCAAATCAGTAGGCACAGAAAGAACCTTTGCGACAGATATGAATGACGATGATCAGGTATTGAATAAAATTTGGGAGCTCAGCACGAAGACTGCAGAACGACTTTCTCGAATTCAGAAGTCAGGGAAGACAGTGACCGTAAAGATTAAGACCTATCGTTTTGAGACCTTTTCCAAACAGAGAAGTTTAAGAGACCCGATTCGCAATGAAACAGATATTTATAACATCGCGTATGAGTTGTATACTGATTTGAAAGATCCTGAAGTGCCAATTAGACTTGTTGGAGTGACAGTCGGCAATTTGGAACAATCGACGTACGAGAATATGAGTATTTATGACTTCTTATAGTAAGGCAGGGCGGGCAGACGTCCCAGTTTAATAGTCCTTATCAGTCAGCTGTTTCCCATAAACTTGAAGCATGTGATCTAAGCTGTCATAGTGTTTCAGCAGTCGAAATGTAATCATCGCACATGCTTTCGCATCATTTAATGCGTCATGGTGGCCGTGGAAATCAAGACGATAGAAATCCATCATATGTTTCAAACCATAGCGATGGTTGTCGACGGTACGACGTGCGAGCTGGCAAGAACAGAAATAGGTCATCTGTGACGTCGGGATATTCTGAGCTTTCAAGCTTGCATGAAGCACCGACATATCAAATGCTGCATTGTGCGCGACGACCGGTAAGTTGTCGATAAACTTGAGCATGTAAGGGAAGACCTCATCAAAGGTAGGCGCGTCTGTCACTTGTTCAGGTTGGATACCATGTACTGCGATATTGGTTTTAGAAAAATAATCTTTAGGATTTACGAGTGTGTAAAAACTTTCTACGATTTGATGCTTAACGACTTTCACCATACCGACGGAACAAACACTCGTGCGTTTACCATTTGCGGTTTCAAAGTCTAAAGCGACAAATGCATTGTCTGAATTCACCTTTGTACCTCCTTTACGAAAATAGTTATGCACTGAATTTAATCCTTTCGACATGATGAGTCAAGAGATTGAAATGTGGGGGAGCAAGACCGACTTATCCTCGAGGTAGTGAAGCGCAAATCGAAATGAGTTATCTGCTGTGTAGGTAAAGTAACGAGCAGAACGCAGGCATCGTTACTTCGTCAAATAGATCAAATAAATAAGCACTAAGATGTATTCTCAGAGAGATTGACATCTTAGTGCTTTATTTCGTTTAGATTGTATTTAATTTATACTAATAAGTTTAAATTTATTTAATTATTCTTCATCGAAAGAACGTTCAGCAAGTTCTTTTTCAAATAAGTATAATGTATTGCAGTCGTCACCAATACGTTTGAGGTAATCGATATGTGTTTCGAACATTGATTCCTCTTCAACTTGCTCGTCTAAGAACCAATTTAAGAATGAAATCGTTGCATAGTCTTTCGCTTCGTTTGCGATATCAGATAAGTTGTAGAAACGACGTGTAACGTCTTGTTCTTGAGCTAATCCGTCTTCGAACGTTTCAAGAATACTTTTGAACTCTGCTTTAGGTGCTGAAAGTGCACTGAAGACAGCGTGTTCGCCACGGTCGTTAATGTAATCATAAATTTTCTTACCGTGAAATCTTTCTTCTTTCGCTTGTTGAATGTAGAAGTTCGCGAAACCTTCGTATGATTCCTTGTCACAGTAAGCAGCCATTGCCATGTATGCGTGTGCTGCATAGTATTCGTGGTTCATTTGTTCATTTAATGCATCTAATAACTTTTTATCTAACATAATTGTATCCTCCCTTTAGTTGTTAAGTGTAGTATAACATGTCTATTCTCAATTGCAAATTAAAATTATTCTAATCTGAGAGAATGAAAATCATTTTTAATTGAGAATGGTTTGGAAAGATAGTCGCTCGTGTTATAATATTTGAGTGATATAAGAGGAGGAAGAACATGAGACAATGGACGGCAACCCACTTGGCAAAGCTTGCGCGTATGGCAAGTAAGATGGCTGGAAAGAAGGGTACGGATTTACCCGGCCAAGTCGCGCGTCGAGTGGATAAAAATATATTAAGAAATTTAGCGCAAGAAGTAGATGAGATTGTATTTATCAGTGGTACAAATGGTAAGACGACGACTTCAAACCTCATCGGTCATACACTAAGAGCAAATCATATTGATATTGTACATAATAACGAAGGTGCCAACATGGCAGCAGGTATCACCTCAGCCTTTATCCTTCAAAGTAAACCAGAAACAAAGATTGCTGTAATTGAAATTGATGAAGGCTCTATTCCTCGTGTGATGAAAGAAGTTACTCCTACTATGATGGTCTTTACGAACTTCTTCAGAGACCAAATGGATCGTTTCGGTGAAATTGATATTATGGTAGAGAATATTGCTCGTGCGATTAGTAATAAAGGGATTAAAATGTTGCTCAATGCAGATGATCCTTTCGTGAGTCGCTTGAAGATTGCGAACGATGACCGTGTTTATTACGGTATTGCTAAGCATGCACACGATTTTGAGCAAAGTACGATGAACGAGAGTAAGTACTGTCCAAATTGTGGTCGTTTACTTACTTATGACTACGTTCATTACAATCAGATTGGACACTATCACTGCGACTGTGGCTTTAAGCGTGAGCAACCTAAATATGAAATCTCAAACTTTGAAACGACACCATTTTTAAATATCAAAGTCGATGGACGATTCTTGGATATGAAGATTGCCGGAGACTTCAACGCTTATAACGCGCTTGCTGCATACACTGTGCTGCGTGAACTAGGCCTTAATCACGAGTCCATTCAGAAAGGTTTCGAGACGTATACTTCTGACAATGGTCGTATGCAATACTTCAAGTCTGGTGCGAAAGAAGCGATGATTAACTTGGCTAAAAACCCTGCTGGAATGAATGCTAGTCTGTCAGTAGGGGAGCAGTTACAACACAAGAAAGTCTATGTTATTAGTCTGAATGATAACGCTGCTGATGGCCGAGATACCTCTTGGATTTACGATGCAGATTTCGAGAAATTGCAAGATCAAGATATTGAAGCCATTATCGTCACAGGTACACGTGCCGAAGAATTACAATTACGCTTGAAACTCGCGGAAATAGAAGTGCCTGTTATCGTTGAGAAAGATATTTATAAAGCGACAGCGTTAACGATGAAATATTCAAGTTATACAGTTGCGGTGCCGAACTATACATCTCTGGCTCCAATGTTAGAGCAATTAAATCGCTCATTTGAGGAGGAAACGAAGTCATGAATGAACTGACTGTATACCACTTTATGCCAGATAAATTAAATCTATACAGTGATATTGGGAATATTATTGCCTTAAAGCAACGTGCGAAGTGGCGTAATATTAAATTGAATGTAGTCGATATCAATGAAACTGAAGGCGTGACGTTAGATGAGTGTGATATCTTCTTTATCGGTGGAGGCAGTGATCGTGAACAATCACTTGCTACAGCTGAGTTGAGTAAGATTAAAGATACGTTGAAAGCCGCTATTGAAGATGGTATGCCTGGACTCACTGTTTGTGGCGGTTATCAATTCCTAGGGACGAAATATATTACTCCTGACGGTACTGAACTTGATGGTCTGGGTATCCTCGATTTCTATACGACGTCTCAGAAAGAGCGTCTGACAGGTGATATTGTGATTGAGAGCGAAACCTTTGGCACGATTGTAGGTTTCGAAAACCACGGTGGACGCACACATCATGACTTCGGTACGTTAGGGCGCGTGACGCATGGTTATGGTAATAATGATACAGATAAAAAAGAAGGTATTCATTATAAGAATTTATTAGGAACTTACCTTCATGGACCTATTTTACCTAAAAACCATGAGCTGACAGATTATCTGTTGGAAAAAGCTTGTGAGCGTAAAGGCATTCCTTTTGAGCCACGTGAGTTGGATAATACAGAGGAAGAAGCGGCGAAACAAGTGATCGTTGACCGTGTGAAGAAAAGTAAATAAAAGCTAAAAAGTGGGGCTGACTACGAGGGTGTAGATCAGTCCCACTTTTCTTCTTAACTTGATATTAGCTCTATTGACTTTTATTCTAAAACCGATTGTGTAGAAACCAAAGTCTATCCTTACTTCGCATATAGACCGTCTAGAATGCGATAGATGAGTAAGATTTCGTAAATGATGTGACTTTTAATTTGATTGTCGTCAAACTCGTCTAAGCCTTTAACGGAACGTTTTAAGACAGAAGCGGAGGGTTTCTCACGCTCGAAGTGTCCTGTTGAGAAGATGTTGTTTATACTTTGAGAAATCTTAAGAATGGCTAGACGCTCTTCGCTATTGAAGACAACTTGAACATTTTTAGGCAAATAAATAATGTTAGATAAATGTGTGATAAACAAGCGATTGGTATGTGAACGTGACGTAATGCGTCGAACCTGAATCCATTCTTTATCACGATGTTTATGATAGCCTAGCTCATCCTTCTGGTAACTCAAGAGCGTATCGACACGATTATTCAAACTAATTACTTTATCTAAAGCACGTTCTGATGCGTCAGATTTAAATTTGCCAATCAACAGTTGCTGCATACGGTTGCTATAAAGGCTATACATTTGCGACTCTGTCTTATTAATTAAGCTATCAAGCTGGGCGTAGTATTTCGGTGGTAAGACCATAAAGTTAACTAATCCTGCAGTCACAAGTCCTATAATCGCAGTTAAAAATCGTGAGAAGAAGTTATAGATAAATGCGTCGTGGATACCTGGAATCATCGCTAGCGCTGTCATGGTTGCTACTGTAGTACCGACTTGCAAATTAAATTTTGTACAGACAATGATGGTGCATAGAGCAGTTAGCGCATATGAGAAAGGTGAATCATCACCGAAGAAGTATGTAAAGACAACCGCGAAGACGACGCCGATAACCGTCGCAGGCAAACGTCTGTAACCTTTGTGTAACGACGCTTTCGCTGTCGGTTCGATCGTGACGATTGCCGTCAATATCGCAAAGATAGGGTTCATATGTAAAAGTAAACAGAACCAAGCGGTTAGAAAGGTCGCTAAACCTGTCTTAATCGTACGCGCGCCAATTAAATTTTTGTACCATTTTTCTCGCATAGTGGATCTCCTAGCTTATATTGTGATTGATCTTTGATGTTACGTCGTTGAATGACGATATTTTAAGAAGACAATAACTCTTATTTATTATATCAAAAAAAGTTTGCTATAATAAGATGGACGATAAAAATGAAAAAAGGAACGGGATCAATTCATGATAGTAAAAACAGATGAAGAATTACAAGGATTGAAAGATATTGGATATATTTGTGCACTCGTTCGTGATAAGATGAAAGCCGCTACTGAACCAGGTATTACGACACGAGAGCTCGACCAAATTGCTAAAGATTTATTTGAGGAACACGGTGCAACTTCAGCACCTATCCACGACGAAGGTTTCCCAGGTCAAACTTGTATCAGTGTGAATGAAGAGGTCGCACATGGTATTCCTGGTAAACGTAAGATTCGCGAAGGCGACTTAGTTAACATCGACGTTTCAGCTTTAAAAAATGGTTTTTACGCTGATACAGGCATTTCATTCGTCGTAGGTGAAAGCGATAATCCTATGAAACAGAAAGTTTGCGACGTAGCTTTAGAAGCTTTCGAACAAGCTATGACGAAGATTAAACCAGGCGGCAAATTGAGCCAGATTGGTAAAGCCGTACATGCGACAGCACGTAAGAACGACTTAAAAGTGATTAAGACCCTAACAGGACACGGTGTAGGACGTTCACTTCATGAGGCACCAAGCCACGTGCTTAACTATTTCGATCCTAAAGAGAAGACGTTACTTAAAGAGGGCATGGTGATTGCTGTTGAGCCATTCATCTCTTCAAATGCGACTTATGTGGTCGAAGGTAAAAATGACTGGGCATTCGAAACGACAGATCGCAGTATGGTCGCTCAAATTGAACACACAGTGATCGTGACGAAAGATGGCCCAATCTTAACTACTAAAATTGAAGACAACGAAGCTTAAGCCTTAAGTCTGAAATAGAAATCATTCCGGAGCCTATTATCCTGGCTTCGGAAATTTTTTATAATAGAATCTAACCTAGAATAAATCCGACTTCTAGAATAAATACAGAGAATAAAGACGGCAAGCCACGTATCATCGTGCTTGCTGCAGAGGTGATTCTATGAATATATTATGGACTTATATGGACAAGATATGTAAACAATTATTAGATAAAAGTATGCGTGCGCGTTGGCAAGAACTGGATTATCGACTTCAAGACATTGAACGCTATATCCGCTACTTAGTATTGAAACAGGCGTCGATAAGAAAGTTAATTGACAGTCTATCGTTAACATTGGAAAATAAATATATCGACATTATCGAAAGTGCTAAAAATATTTCAGCATGTAAGATTGAAAGTGCAGATATTGAAGCGATTACGTCACAACTCAATCACTATGAAGCGACTTATGCTGAATTAGAATCGACGATTACAGCGCAACATCAAGAGAAACTATCAACTGAAGCGGAGTGTGACATGCTACAGCAATTGCGCTTAGGTCAATTTGCGGTTTGAGTTAGTTTGTAGACACTTGTGCGCATGGAGTCTATCGTTATAGAGAAGCGATAGAAGCGTATTGAATGTGTAGTTGTTCTTCTCACGAACAAGTTGCAAGCGATAGATTGTACTTCGTTGTTATGAAGCATTCAGACACACAGCACTTTTATCACATTACACCATACGCACATAGTCATTCATAAATGTTACGAAACACTTAGAAGAAAGGCGGCGAAATATGACACACAAATATATATCAACGGAGATGCTGATCATCTTTACTGCGTTGATGATTGTAGCCAATTTTTACTATATCTTTTTTGAAAAAATTGGTTTCTTACTCGTTCTATTACTAGGATGTATCCTCGTTTATGTGGGGTATCTCTATTTTCATAAAGTCAGAGGGCTTCTCGCTTTTTGGATAGGTGTTCTACTCGTAGCATTTACCTTGCTATCCAATAAATATACGATTATTATTCTGTTCCTGTTCCTGATGGTAATGATTATCCGCTATTTACTTTACAAATTTAGACCGTTAAAAGTAGTGGCGACAAATGAAGCAGTTGAAAGTCCTCAATTTATTAAGCAGAAATGGTTTGGACAACAACGTACGCCGCATTACGTCTATAAATGGGAGGACTTACAAATTCAACATGGTATCGGTGAAATCGATATCGATATGACGAAAGCAGCAAATATTAAAGAGCATAACGTCATTGTAGTCCGTCACCTAGTAGGTAAAGTTCAAGTCGTCGTGCCACTAAATTACAATATTCATCTCCATTTTACGGCATTTTTCGGCAATGCTTATATTAATGAACAGAATTATAAAGTTGAGAATACGAATATTAGTGTGAGAGAAGAGACGAAACCGGATAATTATACTGTAAACATTTACGTTTCAACATTTATCGGCGATATAGAGGTGATTTACAAGTGAATCACTACATAAGAGCCATAGGATCGATGTTAATCCTCGTCTACAGTATGCTTTTCGCCTTTCTCTTTATTGATAAAATATTTGTGAATATCATTTATTTTCAAGGCATGTTCTATACGCAAATATTTGGTATTCCAGTATTTTTATTCTTAAATATCGTTATCATCTTACTTTGTATCATCGTGGGTTCTGTGTTAGCTTATAAGATTAATCAACAGAACCACTGGCTTCAAGAACAAATCGAACGTTCGATTGAAGGTGAAACAGTCGGCATTAACGATCAAAATATTGAACTGTATAATGAAACGATTGCGCTCTATCAAACGTTGGTGCCACTCAATCAAGAAGTACATAAACTACGTATGAAGACCCAGAATTTAACGAATGAGTCATATAACATCAATGATAAGAAAGTTAAGAAAATCATCGAAGACGAGCGTCAACGTTTAGCACGAGAATTACACGATTCAGTGAGTCAACAACTGTTTGCAGCAAGTATGATGTTGTCAGCAATCAAGGAATCAACACTAGAGCCACCGCTCGATCAACAAATACCCACGTTAGAAAAAATGGTACAAGATTCACAACTTGAAATGAGAGCCTTACTGTTACATCTTAGACCTATCGGATTGAAAGATAAATCGCTAGGAGAAGGAATTAAAGATTTAGTTGTTGATCTTCAGAAGAAAGTGCCGATGAAAGTGGTTCACCAAATAGAAGATTTCAAAGTTCCTAAAGGCATTGAAGATCATTTGTTCCGCATTACTCAAGAGGCGATTTCAAACACCTTACGTCACTCAAACGGGACGAAAGTAACGATTGAATTATTCAATAAAGAAGATTATTTACTATTACGCATACAAGACGACGGTAAAGGATTTAACGTAGATGATAAAGTTGAACAAAGTTATGGATTAAAGAATATGCGTGAACGTGCGCTAGAAATCGGCGCGAACTTCCACATTGTATCCTTGCCAGATTCAGGGACACGTATCGAAGTGAAAGCACCGTTGAACAAGGAGGAATTAAGTGATGATTAAAGTATTATTCGTTGATGACCATGAGATGGTACGTATCGGAATTTCTAGTTACTTATCTACTCAACCTGACCTCGAAGTCGTAGGGGAAGGGGAATCAGGGAAAGATGCCATTGAGAAAGCGCACGAATTGCAACCTGATTTAATATTGATGGATCTTGTGATGGACGATATGGATGGCGTAGAAGCCACAACGCAAATTAAGAAAGACTTACCACATATTAAAGTGCTCATGCTTACAAGCTACATTGAGGATAATGAAGTTTATCGCGCATTAGACGCGGGCGTGGATAGTTACATCCTCAAGACGACGAGCGCGAGCGATATTGCTGAAGCGATTCGTAAGACGTATAATGGCGAATCTGTGTTTGAAGCGGAAGTATTAGTTAAAATGCGTAATCGAATGAAACAACGTGCTGAACTTTATGAGATGTTAACAGAGCGTGAGATGGAAATCTTGTTACTTATCGCGAAAGGTTATTCCAATCAAGAAATCGCAAGTGCCTCTCACATTACGATTAAAACAGTGAAGACGCATGTGAGTAATATTCTCAGCAAACTCGAAGTTCAAGATAGAACCCAAGCGGTGATCTATGCTTTCCAACATAAATTAATTCAATAGGATGATAAGAAAAGCTCCAAAGGTGATGTTTCAACCCTTGGAGCTTTGTAATTTAGTTGAGTTATTTTATCGAAAAAAATCAACTGTCGCACTTATTGCTGCGTTTTATAACCATCATGAACGAGATCGAGTTCGCCTGTCGCAGGATCGATGACTAAGCCATGTACAGGGACGGAGCGATCGAATAAAGGATGGTTGTAGACGATATCGATGTTGTGTTGCACGCGTTCGAACACGTCAGAGAAACCTTCTAGGAAGTGATTCACATCGATGCCTGAACGATTAAGAATATCAAGTGCCTCTTCTTTAATACCACGTTCTTTCATCGTTTCTTTCACAGCATCAACATCGATAGACCCCATACCGCAATCTTTATGGCCCATGATGATAATTTCTTCAGCACCTAAAGCGTAAATTGCGACGAGTAGACTGCGCATAGTTGAACCATATGGGTGCGTAATAACAGCGCCGGCATTCTTAACGACTTTAATATCGCCATTGTTGAAACCGAGTGCTTTCGTTCCTAAGTCTTGTAAAGGTGTGTCCATGCACGTGAACAATACAGCTTTCTTATCTGGATTCTTGCTTGTCTTATATTGTTCGAAGTCTTTGTTTGCCACGAAAGACTCATTGTATTTTAAAATGTTTTGTAATAATGTCATATGTACCCCTCCACACATGAATTTGTTATAGAAAAAGGCAACGTTATGACGTTGCCTTTTTAGTATAGGCTCCTTGTCAATAACGGTTGGTGAGGGTCAAACGCACTAAGCAACTTTATTATGTTGTTTGGTGCGTTTTTT